>Ga0181563_10001520_pt1 | contig 22745 bp, 20 predicted proteins | sample 011ome_25_FD_133759 | JGI IMG/M metagenome (GOLD analysis project Ga0181563, IMG submission 133759) | Coastal salt marsh microbial communities from the Groves Creek Marsh, Skidaway Island, Georgia - 011512CT metaG (megahit assembly) | ecosystem: Environmental > Aquatic > Marine > Intertidal...
CAAATAACTTAGTCCAAAATTTTCCATGAAAAAAATAATCGTAGTCGGGTCTGGTTTCTCCTCAATCTCAGTTGCTTCTTATTTAGCCAAAGAAGGACATGAAGTAGCTGTGTATGAAAAAAACAGTACTCCAGGGGGACGAGCACGTCAGTTCAAAAAAGACGGATTTACCTTTGATATAGGGCCCTCTTGGTATTGGATGCCCGATGTGTTTGACAGTTATTTTGAGGATTTTGGTAAAAAAGTAAGCGACTATTACACCTTAGAAAAATTAGATCCTGGCTATGAGGTCTATTTTGACAAACAAGAATCTATCAAAATTGGAGATACACTAGAAAAGATATACGCTGCTTTCGAAAAAGAAGAGGCAGGTAGTTCTATTCCATTAAAACGATTCATTAAAAAGGCCGAAGACAATTACAATATTGCCATTAAAGATTTGGTTTATCGACCTGGTATTTCCCCGCTAGAACTGGTTACTCCAGCTACCATTAAAAAAGTAGGTTATTTTCTTAGCACCATAAAACAAGAGGTGATGAAAGAATTTAACAATCCACGATTGGCGCAAATACTTCAATTTCCTGTTCTCTTTCTTGGCGCTAAACCCAGTCAAACTCCTGCCTTTTACAATTTTATGAATTTTGCAGACTTTGGTTTGGGAACCTGGCATCCAGATAAAGGGATGTATTCTGTGGTTGAGGGAATGGTTCGCTTAGCCAAAGAACTAGGGGTAATGTTTCATACCAATCAAACGGTAGAAAAAATTCTTGTTGAAAAAGGAAAAGCAGTTGGAATTGTCGCCAATCAAGAAATCATCTATGCAGATATTGTCATTAGTGGTGCCGACTATCACCACTCTGAAAGTTTACTTGAACCAAAATATCGCGCCTATTCTGAGCAGTATTGGGACAAGAAAACATTTGCCCCTTCTTCTTTGTTATTTTTTGTTGGCTTAGATAAAAAACTGAAAAATGTTTCGCATCACACCCTCTTCTTTGATGTTGATTTTGATGCCCATGCAGCCGACATCTACGACAAGCCTAAATGGCCCGAAAGCCCTCTATTTTACGGCAATTTTCCTTCCATGACAGATGCTTCTATGGCACCCAAAGAAAAAGAAGCTTGCTTTTTACTCATCCCCATTGCTCCAGGTTTGGAAGACACTCCTGAATTACGGAAAAAATATTTTGATCTTGTAATCGATCGATTAGAACACTTAACGGATCAAAGTGTTCGTGATGCAGTTTTATTTAATGAATCTTTCTGTGTCAATGATTTTGTGGAAGAATACAATTCCTATAAAGGAAATGCCTATGGAATGGCAAATACCCTATTGCAAACAGCATTCTTGCGGCCAAAGTTAAAGAGTAAAAAGGTGAAAGATTTGTATTTTACTGGTCAGCTAACAGTTCCTGGTCCTGGGGTTCCTCCTTCGCTAATTTCGGGGAAGATTGTAGCCAACTTGGTGTCTCCCCCCACCACCAAATAAGTGTCCATTGACTTTCTTTTTCCAGAAGAACAGAATCTAAAATTTTGATGTTTTTAGTCAAGGTTTCATCATAGCTTAAGAGCTGTTCATTGATTTGATTCCACAACTCAAGACGCTTGAATAAATTATATTTAACAAAGCGATCTTGCTGAACATATTTTCGGTTATCAACCCAAAATGCATTGTCTTCAACCTCTATCTGATCTAGATCAAAAACCCATTGATTGGCCAGACGCGCTCTGTACTCATCGACAAAGGTCTTTTCTTCCTTGTCTGTATTGATCATCAAATACTTTAAATCTGTTCCATCGTAATTGTCGTTGACCAAACGACCAATATCTGATCCTAAAAAACGGAAGGTTCCGTCCAGTTTTATAGCATCGTAAACAACTCGTGGAGGATTAAAGGGATCTCTATTGGTATAAAAAGCCATAGGAGAATAATAAAAGTCATCTTCCTCTTCATACACCAAAAAAATACTGTCGTTATCTACTTCCCAACGACGGTATTGTTGGAGGTACATGTCGGTTACCCACTCATTTTGAGCGATGTACTCTCGGGTGTATTCCCGCATTTCCATCAACTCGTCTCTAAGGCCGGAGAGGTTGTCAATATTTGAACCACGGTCATCAAAATCTTCCCCTTGCTGTTCTACAGAAAAGGAAACCAAAACACCAAAAAAGACAATTAAAAACTCTACAAAACCTTTTTTTAAACGGTCGTAAAAATCGCGTACAGAAAATCGATCTCCAATGGTAAATAATTGGAGAAACCAATTTAATTCTTTTCTTTCGCTACCCTTTTCTTTACTCATTTAAATATAGTTGTCGCAAAAGAATTAATCCTTTTCGCTCTCCAAATATACAAAAGACTTTTGCACATCAAAGATTTCTTCTATCAGACCGATTAAAAACTGTTCAAAATCTTGTAAAAATGCAGTATCAATTTGTTGTTGATTTCTTGATTTTGGAAGGTCTTTTCTGATTACAGCTAAAACATTTGCCATGGGAATTTTCAATGAAATTATTCCCGTCTCAAAGACAGTATCCATCGGATAGTGAACTTGTTGAGACCAGGCATATAAGAGTACTTGAAAAAGTGGCTGACGTTTATATTCTCCCACAAAATCATCCCAACCGTTCCAATATAACTTTGCTTTATCAATGACACCTGTCTTGTAATCAATGAAGCGTAAAACACCGTTAAAACGATCAATTCGGTCGATTGTACCAACAATCTTTACGGGAATACTATGTGACGAAATGGAAAGGTCAACGGTAAACTTCTTTTCAACTTCCAAAATTATCAAATGTTCACCCTTCTTAACCAATTGCATTTCTTGGGTTAAAAACGCTGTAAGAGAACGCTCATAGGCCGCCAGTATCAAATGATTCTCTCCAGTTGCCTTATCGGTCTGAGGATATACTTTTTTATAATAAGATAAAAGTACCGAATGAAGCTTGGCTAACATTTCATCATAAAAAACAAGCTGCATGGGCTTCCCAACAAAAGGAGTATAAAGCTCTTCCAAAGTTTCATGAATAATATTCCCCCGTTGAAAATGAGACAAAACTTTTTCTGTTTCAATGGGCGGTCTTATGCCCAAAACATAGCGCAAATAAAAATCCATTGGATTGACTAAATAACTACTCAATGAGGTTGGGGAAAATCCTTTAATAGCTACTTCTTTGATTTGGGTTAAAATGGCTTTGTTCTTTTTAATCTCCTGTGGCGGATTCTCTTGAACAACAATATTTCTCGATGCCTGATGATCACTAAAAGTATGCTCTGGAAGTTTTGTCAATTCCAATTGACGAATAAACCTACTCTTTTCGCCAGCATTGAGACCCTCACTTGTTGCGTTGTACAATAAATGAATGTTTTTTGCACGTTGTATAATGCGGTAAAAATGATACGTATAAATCGCATCATTGTCTAAATAAGTGGGGAGACCAAAATGTTTTTTTAGAGCAAAAGGGAAAAAGCTTTGATCGTTTTTTCCCACCGGCAAAATACCTTCATTTACATTGGTAATGATGATGGTTTCAAAATCCAACACTCGGGTTTCTAGCATTCCCATCAGTTGCAAACCTTGAACAGGGTCTCCTTTAAAATCGATGGTTTGTAATTGTATCCCTTCTTTCAATAAAAACAAAACTGCTGGAATTGAAACAACAACTGATTCGGTTTGAAGTTGCACCTTGGTAAGAAGAATCAATTTTCGCAATCCAAGTAGTGTTGCCTGGCTAAGCTCTGTTGATTGCTGGGCAGAAAAGATTTTTAGCAAGTGGTCTATTAAAGCTAAGCTTTGATCTAGGAGAACAAAAGCATCCTTTGGCACAGTAATTAATGCCTCTCCTAAAGGTTTTTCAACAAAGGATCTTAGAGACTTAAATGCTGTCCTTGCGGAATATTGCCGCTCTAATAACACTAATTTTTCTTTATTTGTATCACTCTCTTTAAATAACTGTCTCCGAATGGGGGGATAATTTAATACACCTAATAATTGTTTTCGTTCGAACCCCTCTTCATTGTATGAAGAATGTAGGGTCAAAAAATCAATGAAAAAATGCGTTATGGGTAACTGAGCAATAGGATACCCCATGGTGACATTCCAATGGTTTTGAGTCAAGGGCAGATGGGACAATACGGGGAGTAACATGGATTCATCTCCTAAAATTATCGCCGTCGAATTGGGAGATGAAGAAGATTCCTCAAGTAACTGTCCAACATATTGTGCTTGTTCTATACTGCCAGAAAAACCTACAGCTTTTATGTTTTTTGAAGTGCTAAAAAAAGTTGAATTGAATGAACTTGGGTGTTTTCGATAGTGGGTCCATTCGTTTTGATATTTCCGAATAAATCGAGAAGAGGCATGAATTGGGTCTTCATAAAGAGCCTTGTCCAGATCCCACAAGACCTCGCCTTTCCCACTGGTTAAAAACTCTTGGAATATATATTCTTCAGATGTATTCAAGGCGTTAAAGCCAACAAAATAATGTTGCTTTTGGGTTTGGTCCATATAGATTTGGAGAGAATCTAGGGCTTCTCTATACAGCATACCCATGGTTCCCCATTGTTTCTCCACCAGCTTATTCTTGAATTCATCGTATATGCTTGGTAAAGCTACCCAAAAGGTCTGATCAAAAGAGAATGTCTCCTCTTGATCGTTGAGTGATTCGAGGGCATAATAGTCACCAATATTGGCAAGAATTGTCGCTGGATCGACTTGATAAGCATCAATGTCATTGAAATCTTTAAGTAAACGAGAAGCCCATTGCAAGTAATCCTCAAAGCTGTCTTGTTTCTCCTTGGCAACACACTCCTGATAAGCAGTATATAAGGTAAATACTTGTTGTATTTGTGGTGCTTTCTTGAGTTGAGATAGGTTACCAACAAATTCTTCAATACTAAAAATTTGTGGAGAAAATTGAGGAGAATCTATTTGTTGAAGAAAATGATTCGTTAGAAAAACTTTTGCTCGCTTACTGGGTAGCACAACAATAACATCTGATAGAGATTGGTGTTTGGACTGAATGGTTTTTACGACTTCGGCTAAAAAAGGAATCACTATTCGAATTTTTAATTAAAGTAATACCTATTTATGGAATGGACGAATATGAGCAAAAAAAAATGCCTTGTAAAACAAGGCATTTTTTATTCAGTGAATAAAAGATTATTCTTTCCCTACGGAAAACTGTACTCTTCTATTTATTTTTCTTCCTTTGGCAGTATCGTTGTTACCAATTGGTTTATCTTCTCCAAATGATGCCGTAGAAAGGCGACTTGCGTCAGCTCCAGCAGCTACTAATGCATTGTATACAGAGGTAGCACGAGATTCAGATAGTTTAAGATTATATCCTGAACTTCCATCACTTGAAGCGTGTCCTTCAACAACAAATGTTGCCGTTGGGTAGCTTTCTAAAATTCCTTTTATTTTTTCAATAACTTTGGCGGAGTCTGCTCCAACTATCTCAGCACTTTCGGCTTTGAAGCGGATCATTGTTCCTTCAGTATTCAATGTTTCTATAACATCTTGCGGTAATTCTGGACAACCGTTGTTAGCGGCAATACCTGCTAATTCAGGACAAGAGTCATCTTTATCAGCAATCCCGTCACCGTCACTATCTGGCCAAGGACATCCATTGTTTGCGGCAGCGCCTGCTTCTTCTGGACATGCATCATCTTTATCACTAATGCCATCACCATCAGTATCGGGACAACCACCCATTTGAGCAGTACCCGCACGGTTTGGACATGCATCTTCTATATCAGAAAGACCATCGCCGTCAGAATCAGGGCAACCGTTCATTTCAGCAGAACCAGCTCTATTTGGGCAGGCATCATCTTTATCTGTAATGCCGTCACCATCAGAATCTGGACATCCTCCAAACTCTTCTAGACCAGCAACTTCTGGACAAGCATCATTTTTGTCATATACACCATCTCCATCTGTGTCAACTCCACCATATTTGAAGTTTACACCTAGATAATGTTGAAAATTTGTCAAGCCTGTTTCTGACTCAACGCTGTGGTTGTAGTTAGCTTGATATGAAATACCTAAGTTGTCATTTTTCCAATAAACCAATCCACCACCTACAGTGAACCCGAAATATTGCTCATCACCTAGCCAGTTGTAGTTAGCTCCTACTTCTGTAAAAGGCTCCCATGTAGAACTCTTCTTTGCAAGAGAGTTACGCACAACTAGATTCAATGAAGCAAAATTTGTTGTATTGATTGATGCATCACCAAGTTTTGATACCTGATTGAAACTAAATCTACTTGAAAGAGAGAATCCATCAGTAATGTGTCTGGATACACCTAGCGTAGATAATGCAGATACATTCCAGTGGTTGGTGTTGTAAAATTCACTAAACCATTTACCAGTCTCTGCCCCAAATTGGTTGGGTACGGCATTGGTTGGATAACTATCCACAGCGTTAATACCAAATGTAACGACCCAAGGGTTGTTCTCATCTTGTGCTTGTGCTACAGAGGTAACAACAAGAAGTAGGATAAAAAATAAATCTTTGATTAATTTTTTCATGGTTAATATTTGTTATATTTCCCAAAAATAATAGTTAAAGTCGAGTTAACAAAGGAATTTAAAGGGTTTATCTCTATTTTTTGACCTCACAAGCTTCTAGGACATCCATTTGACTTTCCATTGTTTTTGACAAATAGATCAAATAGCCCGTTGTTGCTTTCCCTGTTACTTGATTTACCGCTTCACAATAGCCTTTAATTTGGGTGAAATGCTCCTGTTTTTGTACTCCTGTTTTGTAATCCAGCACAACAGCCTCTTGTTCATTGATTACGATACGATCTGGACGGAGAATTTGTGCCTGGTTTAATAATATTGTTTGCTCATTTAAAACAGAGTATTTTTTTGAAAAATAGGGGGATAATATGGGGTGCTCGACTATCTTTTTAAACATCTTGGCGTATAATAGCATGTCCTCTTTGGAGAAATCGCCACGGTGGTATCCATCTTTTAATACAGTGTCAACATCTTCAGCATAATCAATTTGTGCAAACAACGCATGAATAAGTAGACCAAAATCTTTGGCCTCATCTCCATCCTTACTCTGTTCTAATTGCCAAATTAAACGATTTTCATAAGGATGTTTTGACACTGGTTCAATTGTTGCTTTTGGGGATAAAAAAGCAGCGGTAGAGGGTTGTTCTATCTGTGGCTTTTCGCCCCAGCTAAATGAATTATACTCTCTAGAGCTGTCCTGCTGTCGAAGAAATTCTTTCAAAAAACCAGCATATGAAATTGTTCCCTTTTTAGGCTCTTTCGTTACAATATACAATTGATCTACAGCCCGTGTTGTTGCCACATAAAATGTATTCCAAGCATCTATCTCCTCTTCCCGACGAATGCGCTGAAAACAGGCTTCACCTGTTTTTCCATAGTGCTCCAAGCGTTTAGATAAGTTGATCCATGCCAATGGAAATTGTTCCCCAAAAAAAGAGGTGGTATCCAACCATATTTTACGCTGGTGGTTAGGATGAATGGGTTCGTCAGCATAAGGAAAAAATACAACAGGAAATTCTAAGCCCTTGGCTTGATGAATTGTCAATACCCTAACACCATGACTGGCGTCGGCCATAGGCAAGGCTTTAAATTGCCCTTCTTTTTCCCAAAAATCAACAAAGGCCTGTGGACTTGAATTTTCATTTTGACAAAAATTAAACAGCAAATCCAAAAAACTTTGCACAAAAGGCTCATTTGTTTGAAGGTTTGGAAAAACAAAACACAACTGCTCTACTACATCATAAAGAGAATACAATTCAAAGCGCTTTAAGTCAAATTCAATTCCTTCTTCTTTCCATAGTTTTGCCATGGGCTGTTCCATTTTTTGCGTCACAAAATCGTGTTGATCCATTGCCCTTTGTTTACTTGCATACAAGAAATCTAGGTGATCTTTTTTAAACATCAAATGAGTAGGTTTGACATGCATATAAATCACCGTAAGGAGGAATTGAACCAAGGGTGATTTTCCAATCACAAGTGAATCAGAAGAAATTACAGGTAAATTATTTGAAGAGAGTAATTGGGCTAGCTGCTCTGCTTGCTTCCTCTTTCTGACCAAAACAGCCATCTCACCGTATAAAGTTCCTTCTCGATGGCAGCTTTGAATTAATTCAAGCACTTTGTTGGCATAGGCCGTTTTGTCCTTTTCAATTTCTTCAGCGCTCAAAACATCAATTTGGACATAGCCTCCGGCTTTATTATTTATTTTTTGTTGAGCACTTGCCCCAAAAATAAGCTTGTTCTCTGCGTAGGTTAAATAGCCTTCCAAAGAGGCATAGAGTGCGTTATTGAAGTTGATGACATCTGAAGTACTTCTGTAGTTGGTTGCCAGAGAAACTATTTCTTTTTTAATTGGAAAAGGCTCATCGCCCCCCAATAGTCCCACAAACTGATCAACATCTCCTCCCCTCCAACGATAAATCGATTGTTTTGGATCTCCCACCAACAATAGCTCTCCGCTTTTACCATTTGCATCTTGACTAACGAGTGCATTTTCAATGAGAGGGATTAAGTTCTTCCATTGTAATTTTGAGGTGTCTTGAAATTCATCTAAAAAATAATACCGATAATTCTCCCCCAATCGTTCGTAAATAAAAGAAGCAGGATGAGTTAAAATTTCCTTGGCAATTCGTTCATTGAAGGTTGAAAGCAAAACGGTATTCTCTTCTTTTTGCTTGGATTCTAACTGCTTGGCTAATCGTGCTAAGAGCCGCAATGGGACCCATTGCTTTTTAATGTCGTTAGTCAATAGAAAAACATAATAATTTTCTAATGCTTCTTCATAATCAGACAGAAGACCCGGCAACAATTGTTCTATTAATTGTTTTTTATCCTCATCAATTTTTGAAGGGTAGATCCCTTTCCCTTCTTGTAAGTTTTGATAAAATTTGCCGCTGTCCAAACCCTCAAAATCTCCTTTTGACAATTTTAAAAAACGATTGTAAAGCGTGCCATAAGAAAAATCTTCTGTGGAAAGTCCATTTGCTTTTAATTGATCAATGACTTTTTTTCCTTTCTTTATTAAGGTCTGCTTTAATGTTTTATTCTTATGGACAATATATTGATGTTGCGCTTTTTTTTTCGATTCACTCAAAGCAGCAATGGCTTTTATCTCCTGACGATCGTTTTCATGTAAAAGAAGTTTAGCTGCGAGGAATAAACTTTGTTTGATGTCCCAACTCGTCCCTTCATCTTCCATTTTATCGTAGGTGAAATTCTCTAAAATTTGAGTAATTTCTTCTTCTTCACCAACGCTATTTAAGAGAGAATCGACTGTTTCTTGGAGCATTACATCAACCTGAAGAGCCACATTAAAATTATAAGACAAACCCAAGTCTTTGGCGAAGGAACGGATGACACGGTGAGTGAAACTGTCTAGCGTAATGACATCAAATGCAGCATAATCATGTAAAATGGCATGCATGGCATGCCGCGAACGCTTGATCAATACAGCAGAATCCAAGTTCAAACTGTTCATTATATTGACAGCCATGGGATCGTTTTGCAAAGTCTTTTCTGATGAGGCAAAAGCGTGCAACTGTTTTAAAATTCTGAATTTCATTTCAAACACTGCTTTATTGGTAAAAGTCAATGCCAACATACGATGAAAACCATCGCCATGTAACCCTCCTAACAAGGTTTCCAAATACTTTTGAACCAATAAAAAAGTCTTCCCAGAGCCTGCAGATGCATTGTAAATATGAAAAGAGGGTGAAATGTGCTGAATTTCCATGATGCATTAAATGTAATTAATCTTTAGATTTGTAGACTAATGTTTAAAAAATAAAGATATGGCTTTTGAATTACCACAACTACCTTATGCTTATGATGCCCTCGAACCGCATATTGATGCTCGAACGATGGAAATTCATCATGGAAAACACCACAATGGTTACACAACTAATTTAAACAATGCAATTGCAGGAACTGAATTAGAAGGAAAATCCATTGAAGAAATCTTAACAACGCTTGATCTAGACAATGGAGCAGTAAGAAACAATGGCGGAGGATTTTTCAATCACTCCCTTTTTTGGTCTATAATGGGCGCAAATGCAGGCGGTGCACCAACAGGAGCATTGGCTGAAGCAATTGACACAGCTTTTGGATCATTTGAGGCCTTTAAAGAAACTTTTAGCAAAGCCGCAGCAACTCGCTTTGGTTCTGGTTGGGCCTGGCTTTGTGTCCACAAAGGAGGTAAACTAGAGGTTTGCTCTACCCCAAATCAAGACAATCCGCTTATGCCTGGGATTGGTTGCGGTGGTCACCCAATACTCGGCTTAGATGTTTGGGAACACGCTTATTACCTAAATTACCAAAACCGTCGTCCAGATTATATTAATGCATTCTTTAATGTAGTTGCCTGGGAGGCTGTGAGTGCTTTATATGCAGCTCAATTGTAAAACGTTACGTTCGTTTTTGAAAAAGTGAAGAGGACCTAGTGTCCTCTTTTTCTTTGGGCTAAAATGGATGTAAAATAAAAAAGGAGGAATAAATTCCTCCTTTTTTGCCCCAAATCTTACCATGAACTTAACCTACTTATGTTCTGGTGCTGTAAAGATGCCTTTTCTGGTATTAGTTTGATTAAAAAATCGATTAAATGCATCATTTAACGATTAAGTGCTAATATGCGCGTTCAGATTTGCCTTCATAGTAATTCATAAATGCCCGATTAACTACACGGTTCCCTCCAGGGGTTGGGTAATCTCCACTAAAATACCAATCGCCTTTATGATCGGGACAGGCTTGATGCAGACCCTCTATTGTTTGGAAAATTATTTTTACTGGACACTCAATGGATGAATGGGTTAATAATTGCGCTATTTTATTGGACACCTCTAATTGTCCAAAAGGAGCGTACAATGCTTTAACATGGTTTTCGGCTTCAGCTGTCTCATTTGCCACACTGTCTTGACAATTGGCATAAATAGTATCTAGGGTTGTTTCTAGAGTTCCTTTTTCTTCATGCAAGGCAATTGCAGCTTGAAAAGCGATAAAGTCTTCTAGCTTTGCCATATCAATTCCATAACAATCTGGGTAGCGAATCTGAGGAGCACTAGAGACGACCACAATTTGTTTTGGAGACAATCTATTGAGCATAGTCAAAATACTTTTTCGAAGCGTTGTCCCTCGAACAATACTGTCGTCAACGATTACTAAATTGTCCGATGGTTTAACCACGCCATAGGTAATGTCATAGACATGAGCGACTAAATCGTCACGGCTACTGTCGGCTGTAATAAATGTGCGAAGTTTAGCATCCTTAATGGCGATCTTTTCAATCCTTGGACTTAAGTTCAACAGTGCCTTTAGGCGCTTTTTATCCATTTGATCACTTTCAATTTCTTTGGTGATTTGTGTTTGCAAATGCTTCTGCGCTGCCCCCACTAAACCATAAAAAGAGGTTTCGGCTGTATTGGGTATATAGGAAAAGACCGTGTTTTTAAGGTCGTGTGAGATCGCCTCCAAGACCTGAGGAAAGAGTTGGTCACCTAAATTTTTGCGTTCAGTATAGATAGATGCATCACTTCCTCTTGAAAAGTAAATACGCTCAAAAGAACAGGATTTTTTTTCTAAAGGCCTGAGAACTGGCTCAATAGAAACTTTACCAGACTTTTTTACAATAATGGCATGTCCAGGGTCCAATTCTTTAATGCTCTCTATAGGTACATTAAAAACGGTTTGTATGACCGGCCGCTCTGAGGCTATAACAACCATTTCATCGTTTTCACAATAAAATGCTGGACGAATCCCAGCAGGATCACGAAGAACAAAGGAATCTCCATGCCCAAGCATACCCGCCATGGCATAGCCACCATCCCAGTTTTTTGCTGCTTTGCGTAAAATCTTTGCAAGATTTAAACGCTCTGCAATTTGAGGAGAGGCCTCAAATTTATTAAAGCCCTCCTTTTTAAGCCTTTTGTAGATTTTAGCCACTGCATCATCTAAAAAATGACCTATTTTTTCCATTACAGTAATAGTATCTGCCCTTTCCTTTGGGTGCTGACCAAGACTAACCAAGTTTTCAAATAATTCATTGACATTGGTCATATTGAAATTACCTGCAACAATTAAGTTCCGATGCATCCAATTGTTTTGCCGTAGAAAGGGATGAACACTTTCAATGCTGTTTTTACCAAAAGTTCCATAACGAACATGACCTAACATCAACTCCCCTAAATAAGGAACTTCGTGCTTCAATTGCTCAGCATCTTTGAGCAATGCTGGCTTTTCTTCAATCACCTCTTGAATTCGTTCACTAATTTGATTGAACACATCTTGTATGGGCTGCTGTTCACATGAACGTATACGACTAATGTATCGTTCCCCTTGATTCATGTCAAATTTAATGCTGGCAAAACCTGCACCGTCTTGGCCACGGTTATGCTGCTTTTCCATCATCAAATACATTTTATTGATGCCATACAGTGCTGTACCGTACTTTTCTTGGTAATAAGCCAATGGCTTTTTTAAACGGATGAGGGCAATTCCACATTCATGCTTTATAGCGTCACTCATAAGTTCAACGTTTTATCGTTCCAATTAAAATGCGTTAATGCTCTAAAATCAAGTATCCGTTTTTCTAATTCAGTGTTTTGCACTTTCTCAATTGCTTCTACACCAAAGGCTTCTACCGTAAAGGAAGCAAAAACAGATCCAACAACTAAGGCTTGTTTTAAGCTGTCAAAATCAATGGAATCAACTTGGGTTAAAAACCCTGCTAATCCACCAGCAAAGCTATCTCCTGCTCCAGTTGGATCAACCACCTGATCGATTGGATAGGCAGAGGCGATAAACACTTTTCCTTCCCCATAGAGCTGTGCTCCATGTTCTCCTTTTTTAATGATTACGTATTTCGGACCCATGGCTTGGATTTTTGCAGCGGCTTTGGTCAAGGAATATTCTCCTGTAAGCAATTGAGCTTCTTCGTCATTAATGGAAATTAAATCGACCATTGCAATGACTTCGTCCAATTCTTCACGGAAATGTTCCATCCAAAAATTCATGGAATCTAACAAGACAAAACGCTTGCTTGAATCCAATTGCTCTAAAGTCATTTTCTGCACCGAGGGATGCAAATTTCCAATCACAACAACCTGACTGTCTTTGAAGGTTTCAGGAACTTTAGGCGTAAAATTTTCCAGCACATTCAATTGAGTGTCGAGGGTAGTTCGAGTGTTCATGTCGTCGTGGTATCTCCCACTCCAAAAGAAGGTTTTCCCGCCAGCGACCTTTTCTACTCCAGTTGCATCAATCCCTAAGTTGGTTAATTTTTCTAAATCTGTGGTAGCAAAATCGTCACCTATCACCGATACTAATCCGCAGTTGATTGAAAATTTTGTTGAAGCCAAAGCGATGTAGGTAGCCGCTCCGCCCAAAATGCGATCTACCTTGTTGAAAGGTGTCTCAATAGCGTCATAGGCCATGGTGCCTACAACCAGTAATTTTTTATTCATATACAAAAATAAGCTTCTTTCGTTACCCTTGAAAACAATTTGCAATTGCTTTTTACTTTTTTTGCACAGACTGTTCATAATAGTGATCGTGCTCGATCGCCATATTCTTTGCAGCCTCTACTGCTAAATGATCGCAGCGTTCATTTTGCGGATGATCGTTGTGTCCTTTTACCCACTGAAAACGTACGTTATGCTGGGTATATATTGCCAAAAATCGTTTCCACAAATCAGGATTTTTCTTCCCTTTGAATTGCTTTTTCACCCATCCAAAAACCCATTTTTTGTCGACAGCTTCAATCACATACTTGGAATCTGAAAAGACCAACACATCCATGGGGTGTTGTTTTAACATCTCTAAGGCTTCAATAACCGCCAGTAGTTCCATTCGGTTATTGGTGGTGTATTTAAAACCTCTTGAAAATTCTTTGATGTAATTTTTTCCCACCCACTCAATAATGATCCCATAGCCACCAGGACCTGGATTCCCCAAAGCAGAACCATCGGTATAAATATGAATGGTTGCCATTAAGCCAATTGTTTTTCAATTATTAAAGGGAAGTAGTTGTATTCTAGGGACTGTACTTTTTTTGCAATTTGTGCAGGGGTGTCTTGAGGAAGAAGGGGCACAGTGGCCTGAAAAATAACAGCGCCCTCGTCATATTGCTCATTCACAAAATGAATGGTTATTCCTGATTCGGTCTCCTTTGCTTGTTTAACGGCAGTGTGGACATGCATACCATACATGCCTTTACCTCCATATTTTGGCAATAATGCGGGATGAATATTGATGATTTTATTGGTAAAATTTGCAATCAATTCCGCTGGAATTTTACGCAAATAGCCCGCCAAGACAATTAAATCTGGGGAATGAGTTAGACAATAGTCCAATAAAAAATTTGGAGAAGAGGCATCAAACCAATGACAAGGTGTGTCGAGCGCTTGCGAGCGTTGAAAAACTCCTGCATCTTTCTTGTTGCATAAAACACTATGAACGCTTATGGAAGGCTGTTTTTGAAAATATCGGATGATGTTTTCGGCATTTGTTCCTCCGCCTGAAGCTAAAATGATGATTTTTTTTGTCATAAACTGAAAGTCAAAATTAGGCTAAAATCCCTTAAAATAAAAGATCCCTACGAGATTTAAACAATAAGCTTGTTATAAAAAAAAGCATTTTAACTTCTTTAAAACAGTCTAAGCTATAAAGTTTTTATATTTTTGCTTGCGAACAAAACTAAAACCATTTGTATTATGTCTGACATTGCATCAAGAGTTAAAGCTATAATTGTAGATAAATTAGGCGTTGACGAAAACGAAGTTGTAACAGAAGCAAGTTTCACCAACGATCTTGGAGCTGACTCCCTAGATACGGTAGAACTTATCATGGAGTTCGAAAAAGAATTCGATATCCAAATCCCAGATGACCAAGCAGAAAACATTGCTACTGTAGGTCAAGCAATCCAATATATAGAACAAGCCAACTAATTTTTGGTAAAATGAGTCCAAGACGTGTAGTTGTTACCGGATTGGGAGCATTAACTCCTATCGGAAATTCAGTCCCTGCCTATTGGGAGGGACTTATTTCTGGGACTAGTGGAGCTGCCCCTATCACCTATTTTGATCCCACAGATTTTAAAACGCAATTTGCTTGCGAACTGAAAGGATTCAATGCCTTAGATCATTTTGACCGCAAAGAAGCGCGAAAACAAGATCGTTTTTCTCAGTACGCCATTGTTTCTTCTGATGAAGCTATTAAAGATGCTGGACTGACGGACGATAATGTTGATCATGATAGGGTTGGTGTTATTTGGGGTGCAGGAATAGGTGGTCTTGAAACATTTCAAAATGAAATGCTCAACTTTGCGGACAACGGCCGCAAACCGCGTTTTAATCCTTTTTTTATTCCAAAATTGATTGCAGATATAGCACCGGGAATGATTTCCATCAAGTATGGTTATCGCGGACCTAATTTTGCAACAGTCTCTGCCTGTGCTTCTTCTTCCAATGCTTTAATTGACGCACTCAATTATATTCGATTGAACCATGCTGACATAATAATTGCCGGTGGATCTGAAGCCGGTGTAACCTTTGCTGGAATTGGAGGATTTAATGCAATGCATGCTCTTTCTACTCGAAATGATGATCCTGCATCTGCCTCGCGTCCTTTTGACAAAGACAGAGATGGTTTTGTCTTAGGAGAAGGTGCTGGAGCCCTAGTATTGGAAGAATATGAACACGCAAAAGCACGAGGAGCAAAAATATATTGTGAATTAGCTGGAGGGGGGTTGTCTGCCGATGCTCATCACATGACCGCTCCACACCCAGAGGGTATTGGGGCAAGAAATGTAATGCTGAACTGTTTGCGAGATGCACAACTTTCCCCTGAAGACGTAGATGCAATCAATATGCATGGAACATCTACTCCATTGGGCGATATTGCCGAATCAAAAGCCATTCTTGATGTTTTTGGAGAACATGCTTATTCCATAAATATCAATTCTACCAAGTCCATGACGGGACATTTACTTGGTGCAGCAGGTGCAATAGAGGCTATTGCCTCAATACTTGCCATTAAGGAAAAAATTGTCCCTCCCACAATCAATCATCAAACAGCGGATGAAAACATCGATCCTCGCTTGAATTTTACCTTTGGGAAAGCGCAGAAAAGAGATGTTAAAGTAGCCTTATCCAACACCTTTGGATTTGGTGGGCACAATGCTTGTGTTGTGTTCAAAGAAATTGAGTAAATTGCTGTGTGCAATTTTTCTCAAAAATTTGGTCAAAAGGGACCGCTAATCCAGAACTAGAGGCGAAACTCAAAAGCATTCTAGGCTTTGCGCCTAAAAATAAATCCCTCTACCAAACCGCTTTCACGCATCGATCTGTCAATATTAAAAATGACAAAGGTTTGCTCATCAATTTTGAACGATTGGAATTTTTAGGCGACTCTGTCATTGATACTGTTGTAGCAAATCATTTGTATGAAAAACTCGCACAAGACAATGAAGGTGAACTTACTCGCATGAAATCAAAAATTGTGAGTCGCGAAAAACTTAATTTTATTGGAAAAGAGCTTGAATTATTGGATCATTTGGTCTGCACAGGGAATAAGGATAATTTTGGAGATGATATCTACGGAAACATCCTAGAAGCTCTTGTTGGCGCAGTATTCATTGAAAAAGGTTATGAGAAGTGTAAAAAAATAGTGTTTAAACTCATATTGGATCCACATATTACTTTAAATGAAGTAAAAAAAGAAATTATTTCCTACAAAAGTGTATTGATTGAATGGGGACAAAAAGAAAAGAAAATCATTCTTTTTAATACTGAAAAAGAAGAAAGTAAAGACACGACCATCAATTATCAGTGTAAATTGATTGTGGAGGACAAACAACTCTTAAAAGTGCGCGGTAGTTCAAAAAAGAAAGCAGAAGAAAAAGCTGCAAAACGTGCATTTAATATTTTAAGAATCGGTCGTTAAATCTTATTGAAGCACCATATTTTCTAATAAAGTTGTATTTTCGTATTGAATTTAACAACATCTTTGATGTTATAAAAAATGCTTCAAAAACGCTTTTTTTTGGATAATGAAATCGAAGACAATGTTGTTTTTGATTTGGTGGCCATACACAGTCCTGTTGAAGATTTTTTTTTGGCCTTCAAATTAAATGAAGTTCTAAATTCACTCCTGTTTAAAGTGATTGAAGAACGTGATGCAAGAGACAGCACGCCATTTTTTAGTCGTTTTGTTTGGGAGCAACATTCAACAGATTTTGTCTGGGAGTTGATTGCTAACCACTTTTTTTATCAAGAAAAAGAAGAACAGCTGTTTCAATTATTTCCTGCAACTATTGAAAAGAAAAGTACTTTAATGAAGGATTTACCAAAGGTCGATTATTTTTTAAAGACTCCAGAAAACAGTTTAACAGCATCGTGCCTTTCAACCATTCAAACGATCAATGAGGTAGAAATGGCTTACAAAATAATAGACCCAAAAGTAAAATTGAATCCAAACTTAATTTTTGACTAATGCCGCAAGAAAAGAAAACTAAAATAGTAGCCACATTAGGCCCAGCATCCTCGAGTAAAGAGATTATCGAAAAAATGATCCTGGCTGGTGTCAATGTGTTCCGTATAAATTTCTCACATGCCGATCATGCTGATGTAGCTGAACGTATCCAAATAATTCGTGATTTAAGCGAAAAGCTTAAAACCTATACCTCCATTCTGGGAGATCTTCAGGGACCAAAATTAAGGGTAGGTGTAATTGAAGAAGGTACAGAGGTTGCTCCAGGTGACATGATAGATTTTATAACTACCGAACCCTTTGTTGGAAATGCAAAACAGGCCTATATGACCTACCAACAATTTCCAAAAGACGTTACTCCTGGAGAAAAAATATTATTGGATGATGGAAAACTAATTTTTGAAGTTGTGGCTACCGATAAACAAGAAAAGGTGACCGCAAAAGTAATTCAAGGTGGCTCTTTTAAATCAAAGAAAGGCGTTAATCTTCCCAATACCAATGTTTCTCTACCGGCATTGACTGAAAAAGATGTCGAGGATGCTATTTTCGCCGTTCAGCAAAAAGTAGATTGGATTGCTCTTTCATTTGTTCGAAACAGCGATGATTTGATATCGCTCAAAAATTTGATTGATGAATACAGTGAACACAAAATTCCAATCATCTCTAAAATTGAAAAACCTGAAGCTCTAGAAAACATTGACAAGATTATTGCCTATTCAGACGGAATCATGGTTGCTCGAGGAGATTTAGGTGTTGAAGTTCCTGCCGCTGAAGTTCCTCTCATACAAAAACAACTGGTGAATAAAGCTAAAAAAGCACGTATCCCTGTGATCATTGCCACGCAAATGATGGAAACCATGATCGACAGTCTTACTGCTACCCGTGCTGAGGTAAATGATGTGGCTAATTCTGTAATGGACGGAGCTGATGCCGTAATGCTATCTGGTGAAACTTCGGTTGGTAAATACCCTGTTGAAGTCATCGAAACAATGACCTCCATTCTTAAAAGTGTTGAAAATTCATCGCTTATTAGAGTACCTCAGGCACCCCCATCGATTCGTACCAACCGCTTTATTACAAAATCAATTTGCTATCATGCGGCAAGTATTGCCAATGAAATTAATGCTGCGGCTATTTGTACACTAACCAATAGTGGTTATACTGCATTTCAAATTTCGGCTTGGCGCCCAAAAGCACATGTATTGGTTTTTACCTCCAATAAAGTAATCCTCACACAACTTAATTTACTGTGGGGAGTTAAAGCTTTTTATTACGATAAATTTGAAAGCACCGACAGAACTGTTGAACAGGTAAATGCTATTGCAGAAGAAAACGGATGGGTCAAAAAAGGAGAGATGTTGATCAACCTAGCCGCAATGCCAATTATCGATAAAGGCATGGTCAATACGCTACGAATTTCACAAATCTAAAACGGGATTTCTAACTGTACCTGAAGTTTGTGCTTAGGCACTTTTGAAGACCTACTCTTATTGTCTTCTGTATTGAGGTTTGAAATGCTTACCCCTATCAGACGGACAGAATTCTGTAGCTTTTCCTGATACAATAACTGCAGAGCATGTTCAATAATCATGCTTTTATCTGAAATAAAAAAAGACAAGGTTTTACTTCTTGTTTGAATAATAAAATCACTGTATTTTATTTTCAGTGTTATTGTCTTACCAGAGACTTTATTTCGGTTGATTCTCTTTTCTAGCTCGTCTGCTACGGCTTTTATCTTTTCTTCTAAAAAGAGTTCACTGCTAAGGTTCTCCCTAAAGGTACGCTCGGCTCCCATAGATTTGGGAATACGCGATGGTTTTACTGGACTGGTGTGGATTCCGCGAACTGCGTTGTAATAGTATGCTCCAGCTTTACCAAAATGCTGTGTTAAAAAGTCCACTGATTTTTCTTTTAATTCCTTCCCAGTAAAAATGCCCAAGGCATACATTTTCTTAGTAGTCACTTTTCCAATTCCGTGATATTTACGCACATCTAACACTTCCAAGAAATCAAGCACTTCTTCTGGCGGAACAGTTTTCTGTCCATTGGGTTTATTGTAGTCACTGGCAATTTTAGCCACCAATTTATTCACTGAAATTCCTGCCGAAGCTGTTAGTCCAGTTATCTCAAAAATTTCAGCACGAATCTTTTCTGCCATTTTGGTAGCAGAAAACAATTGTAATTTATTTTCGGTGACATCCAAATAGGCCTCATCTAAGGACAATGGTTCTACCAAATCGGTATAGCGATGAAAAATAACACGTATTTGTTGGGAAACTTCTTTGTAGCGCTCAAAGCGCGGTTTAACAAAGATTAGGTGAGGGCAATTCCGCTGAGCAATTATACCACTCATTGCACTTCGAACACCGTATTTACGGGCCTCATAACTGGCAGCTGCAACAACACCCCGAGAGCCTCCTCCTCCAACGGCTATTGGCTTATTGCGTAAAGAAGGATCGTCTAATTGCTCTACTGAAGCGTAAAATGCGTCCATGTCTACATGAATGATTTTCCGAGATTCTAATGCTGCGTCCATTGGTTAAAAATACATATCTTCCACAATTAGAAAAAACTTCTTTATGATTGAAATTGAACGAAAATTTCTAGTCAACTCTAATGACTTTAAAAGTTTAGCTAGCTCGAAAGTATTTATTCAACAGGGGTATCTATCTAAGGACCCTCATAGAACCGTTCGTATTCGCATTAGAGACAAGCAGGCTTTTTTAACCATAAAAGGAATTTCTAATGCAAGTGGAATGAGTCGTTTTGAATGGGAAAAAGAAATTCCATTAAACGAAGGGAAAGCATTAATGGCATTATGTTTACCAACAATTATTGAAAAAACAAGGTATCTGGTTTCACAGGGGGAATTATACTTTGAGGTAGACGTGTTTGAAGGAGATCACAAGGGACTAGTACTCGCAGAAATAGAACTGCCCAGCGAAACCGCCAAAGTAAAATTACCCTCATGGATTGGAAAAGAAGTCACTGGGCAAAAAGCCTATTATAACAGTTATTTATCCTCTAAAGAATTAAAGAAATCTTGATACGTGAGATTGTGAATTTTTAGAATTTTATGGAGACTTTTAAGGGTACAATTTGTGCCTTTTTCCATCTTCCAGTATTGAATACGGCTTAAATTATTTTCCCATGCAAAAACTTCATAACTCTTATAACCAGCATTGATTCTCAAAGTTTTGATTCTTTCGCCAATGCGGTGAATAGTTGTTTTAAATTCTTTTAGTTGTTCCTCTGACATAATGGCTGTCTGTTTTTTGGAAAACGACAAAGTACCACATAATGCAGCGTAATAATTACTTCATTTAATATGTATATTAAAAAAAATTAATAAAGAACTTTACAGACTTTTAAGGAATAAGAAGCATACCATTTCTCTCTGCCCAATGTTTTAGCTTTAAGGTGTTGGTTGTTTTGCTTCCATTTTTCAATTGACTCTAGTGAGTCCCAGTAGCTTATTGTGATACCAATCGTATCACGTGCATGATCCATTCCTAAAAAACCTGATTGATCTTTTACTAATGTTTCCATCTTACTAGCCATTTCAGCATAATCAGAGGTAGAATTACTCAAGGTTGAAGTAAATATGACGGCAAAATAGGGCGGTTTAAGTTTATTCATTTTTGTATATCTTCACATCAAGGTGACCTGTTGCATCCATATGAGCACGATACATACCCGCGGTATTAAATTCCATGGCGACATTCCCTTTTGTATCCAAAACAATTACTCCTCCATCTCCTCCCAAGTCTTCGACTTTTTGAATTACCTGCTTGGATGCAGTGGCAATATCAAGGCCTTTGTATTCCACAAGAGCAGCAATATCATGTGCTACAACTGAACGAATGAAAAATTCTCCCCAACCCGTTGCAGAAACCCCACAGCTGGCATTGTTGGCATATGTTCCAGCACCTATTATGGGTGCATCACCAATACGGTCCCATTTTTTATTGGTCATACCGCCTGTCGATGTTCCGGCAGATAAGTTTCCATTCTTGTCTAGTGCCACACAACCTACTGTACCAAATTTTGAATCCTTTATATAGGGGTCATAAAAAGCAGATTTGTTTTGAGCACGATCTTGAACCCGTTTTAAAGCGTTTTTCCTTCTTTCAGTAATAAAATAGGCGTTGGGTACTGAGTCTAATCCTAATTCCATGGCAAATTGGTCTGCTCCTTTCCCAGATAGCATTACATGTGGCGATTGTTCCATTACAGCAATGGCAGCTGTAATTGGATTTTTAATATGACTAACGCCGGCAATGGCTCCTGCATCCAAGGTTTTACCATTCATGAAAGAAGCATCCAGCGAGGCAAATCCTGTGGCTGTCAATACCGCTCCTTTTCCAGCATTGAATAGTGGAGAATTTTCCATGACGTGAATTGTTTTTTCAACTGCTTGCTGGCTCGTTCCTCCAGCTTTTAGTATAGCATGTCCTACCTCAATAGCTTCTGTCAAAGCAGCTCGATAGGCTTTTTCTGTTTCTGGAGTCATGTTTTCTTTTAATATTGTTCCGGCACCTCCATGAATGACAATTCCAAAGGTAGGTGTTGGGGTTACAGCCGCTTGTTGTTCGCCAGAACATTGAATGAATAGAAAAGTAAAAAGTAGGCTAATAAATATTCGCATGATGTTTAGTTTGTTAACTAAGTTACAAGAATCTGACAAAAAGAAAAGAAGTTGTTAGATTTCTTTGTTGTAATCTGATTTAAAAAGTACTTTTAAAGTAAAATTAAATTAAATGATTTCAGCCATTTTAAAAGAATTAGGGATTTCAGAAAATCACCAGGGAAATTCTACTGGTAGCAAATGGTTTGGCAGTGGAAAGTCTTTTGACTCCTACTCCCCTGTTGACGGTAAAAAAATTGGCACTACTACTAGCCTCAGTATTGAAGAATATGAAAACTGTATCCAACAAGCCGAAAAAGCCTTTGTTGAGTTTCGTGCTATTCCTGCTCCAAAACGAGGTGAAATGGTTCGCCAATTGGGAGATGCATTACGCGAAAAAAAGAGTGCATTGGGAAAACTGGTTTCCTATGAAATGGGGAAGTCGTTACAAGAAGGTCTAGGAGAAGTTCAAGAGATGATAGACATCTGTGATTTTGCCGTTGGTCTATCGCGTCAATTACACGGTTTAACCATGCATTCTGAACGCCCATTGCATAGAATGTATGAACAATACCATCCTCTTGGGGTGGTTGGCATTATCTCTGCCTTTA
>Ga0181563_10001522_pt1 | contig 22724 bp, 20 predicted proteins | sample 011ome_25_FD_133759 | JGI IMG/M metagenome (GOLD analysis project Ga0181563, IMG submission 133759) | Coastal salt marsh microbial communities from the Groves Creek Marsh, Skidaway Island, Georgia - 011512CT metaG (megahit assembly) | ecosystem: Environmental > Aquatic > Marine > Intertidal...
ATCCACATACTGCACAAAAGCTTAAAGAGGTAAATTTTGCATCTTTAAACAAAAAGAATACGGTATTAAATTAATGTCTCTAGATATCAAAATAACAAAAGAAGCTCACTATGCCACTGGTAAACGAAAAGACGCTGTAGCTCGTGTTTGGTTATTATCAGGTTCAGGAAAAATTTCTGTTAATGGAAAGCTTTATACGGAATATTTTAAAAGACCAGTTCATCAATTAGCTATTGAGAAACCATTAAATATTACAGATAAAAAAAATTTAGTTGATATTTTTTGCACAGTTAAAGGTGGAGGAATGTCAGGTCAAGCTGGGGCTGTAACCCATGGAATTTCTAAAGCACTAGTTATATCTGACTCAACGATAAGAAAGTCTATAAAAAAAGATAAATTACTAACGAGAGACTCAAGATCTGTAGAGAGAAAAAAATACGGACAAAAGAAAGCAAGAAGACGCTTTCAATTTTCTAAACGATAATCGCATAACCTTAATATTTTATTTACTCTTTAATTCAAAAGTAAATATATGTACTAATTAATAATGAAAAAAATAAATATTGCTATTGCAGGTGCAACTGGTTTTGTTGGTTTGGAATTGCTCAATATTTTAAAAAAACATCCTAATGTAAACATTTACAGATTGTATGCACAATCAAACCTCGGAAAATCTATTTCTTTTTTTGATCAAAGATTTAGTAAAGATAAAAATTTTCCGAAAGTTTCCTTGTTACAGGATAGGGATTTTGACAATATAGATGTTATTTTTACAGCCTTGCCCCACGGAGAAGCTCATTTAATTTCAAACAAAATAAAAAAAAATTCTGTTTTAATAGATCTCTCTGCGGATTTTAGAATTAAAGATAAAGAGATTTTTGAACATTGGTACAAAGTACCTCATTTAGCAGTGGAGCAACAACAAACAGCCATTTATGGTTTGAGTGAAATTAATAGAAAATTAATTAAAAAAACTAATATTATTTCTTGTCCTGGATGTTACCCAACATCAATTTTATTACCATTGATACCTCTTGTTAAAAATAATTTAATTAAACTTGATAATATCATTGTTGATGCAAAATCTGGATATTCAGGTGCTGGTAAAAAAACCGAAGACAAAAAACTTTATCCTAATATTAACCAGAATATTGCAATTTATGGAGTTGGATATCATAGGCATATGCCAGAAATTGACCAAGTTTTATCGGAGAATTCTAAGAAAAAAATTAGTATTTCATTTACACCACATTTAATTCCAACATTTAGAGGTATTTTGTCAACTATATATTTAGAGTTAAGCAAAAATGTCAAAATAGAACAGATAATCAAATGTTTAATTAAATTTTATAAGAAGGAAAAATTTGTTAAAATTATTGATCCTAAAAATATGATTAATACGAATAATGTTATAAATTCAAATCTATGCAATATATCTGTTTATAATAATAGATTTAAAAATAAAATTATAATTGCGAGTAGTATAGATAATCTGATCAAAGGTGCTGCTGGTCAGGCCGTACAAAACTTTAATATAAGGTTTGGTTTTAAGGAAGATTTAGCTTTAAATTAAATTTAAATGAAAACTTTTAATATCGCTATCGCTGGTTTGGGTAACATCGGTCTCGAAGTATATAAAAACTTAATTAAAAATAAAAAAAATATTTATAATAAAACTGGCTTTAAAATTAACATATCTCATGTTTGTGCTAAGAATATTAAAAAAAATAGAGGAGTTTCCATATCTAAAAAAATTTGGGTTACTAATCCATTACAGCTCCCAAAGATTAAAGAAATAGATATTGTGGTTGAACTTATTGGTGGTAGTGATGGTATTGCTAAAAAATTAGTTTTTGAATCAATTAAAAACGGCAAGCACATAGTCACTGCTAACAAAGCTTTGATCGCAAAGTATGGAGATTTACTGTCTATTTTGGCAGAAAAAAAATCGGTAAATTTATTGTTTGAAGCATCTGTTGGTGGAGGTATTCCGATTATTCAATCAATCAAGCAAGGACTAATAGCCAATAAAATTAAGCACGTTTATGGAATACTTAATGGAACCACAAACTTTATTTTATCTGAGATGGAAAAAAAACAAGCCAATTTTGATGAAATTTTAAAGATTGCTCAAAACAAAGGATATGCTGAAAGTAACCCCCATGCTGATATTAGTGGCTCCGATGTTGCTGCAAAAATATCAATTTTAAGTTCTATTTGTTTTGGATCTAAGATTATAAATAAGCAATTTTTGGTGGAGGGTATTTCAAATATAGATCTTCTAGATATTCAATGTGCAAAAAATCTCGGTTATAAAATTAAACTTTTAGCTATTTCAGAAATTATTAATAATCAAATTAAACAAAGAGTCCATCCTGCATTAATTCCTTTAGACCTAGACATAGCTAATATTAATGGAGTAACTAATGCAGTAGTAGTTGATGGCGAGCCAATAGGGAGAACTATATATGAGGGTGCGGGCGCTGGTAAAGGACCGACTTCTTCTTCTATTATTTCAGATATTGCTTCAATCATGGTGGGTAATGATGATTTTTCTTTTGGACTGTCTCCAAAGGCCAAAAAATCATATAAATTATTTAATTTTAACAAGCACGTTAGTAAATATTACATTAGATTTTTAGTTCATGACAAGCCAGGAGTTTTATCTGCTATTACTTCTGTGCTAGCTAAAAATAAGATCTCTATTCAAAATTTAATTCAGGATCCTGATAAAAATAAATTATCAAATGTTATCATTGTTACGCACAAAGCAATTGAGTATCAAATTCAAAAAAGCATAGCAATTCTATCCAAAAATAAAAAAATTTTTAAAAAAATTGTTTTAATTAGAATAAGAGACGAAAGCAAACTTTAGTGTTAGATCAAAAACTTTTACAACAATTCTCAGTAGTAGCTGCGAGAGCAGCTTATTCATCATCATTATTAAAAGGTAAAAACGATAAGATTGCTGCTGACCAAGCAGCCGTAGACTCAATGCGAAATTATTTAAATAAAATTAATATGAATGGACAAATAGTTATAGGCGAGGGAGAAATGGACGAGGCACCTATGCTATTTATAGGAGAAAAGCTTGGTACAGGTGAAGGTGAAATTTTAGATATTGCTGTAGATCCATTGGATGGAACTACCCTTACAGCAAAAAATTTGCCTGACGCAATATCAGTTATTGCTGTTTCAGAAAATGGAAATTTATTAAAAGCACCTGACACTTACATGGAAAAAATTGCAATTGGTCCAGGATACCCTGAAAATATAATTGATTTGGATAACACTATCGAAACAAACTTAAAAAATATTGCAGAGTTTAAATCTGTTAAAACGTCAGATTTAACAGTTTGTTTATTGGAAAGAGAAAGGCACGAACCTATAGTTAAAGTATTAAACAAACTCTCAGCCAAAACCAAATTTATTTCTGATGGGGACGTTTTGGGAGCAATATATACCTGCGTTGATAGATTTAATGTTGATATGTACGTTGGTATAGGAGGTGCTCCAGAGGGAGTATTGGCTGCGGCTGCTATTAAATGTTTTGGCGGTCAGTTTCAGGGCCGATTAATAATATCTAATAATGATGAAAAATTAAGAGCTACCAAACTAGGCATCAGCGATATGAAAAAAAAATACTATCTTAATGATTTAGTTAAAGGAGACGTTATTTTTTGCGCAGCAGGTGTGACTGATGGTGAAATGCTCAAAGGTATAAGAATTGATGGAAATAATTTTTTGGCTGATTTGTTAGTACTGCATTCTGAAGCTAAAATAAGTAAAATTTATACTGAAACTCTTGAAATATGATAAGTCGTTCAGTTTCTGATAGGAATTGGATATTAAGAAAATTTGACGAAAATAAAGTAAAAAGAATTTCTCAAAGCATTGGTATAAGTGAACTTTTATCAAGATTGTTGTCTATAAGAGGAATCGATGAAAAAGATTGTTTAAGCTTTTTAAATCCAAAAATAAAAGATTTGATGCCCAATCCTTATTCATTAAAGTCAATGACTGAGGCTAGTGATACTGTAATAGAGCACATTAAAAGAAAAAGTAAAATTTGTATTTTTGGCGATTATGACGTAGATGGGGCTTCATCAAGTTCTATATTAGGGAAATTTTTTAACCAGATTGGTTTAGAATTTATAATTTTCATACCAGATCGAATTAAGGATGGTTATGGTCCAACTGTAAAAACTTTTTCTAATATTATAAATAAAGGTGTTAAACTAATAATAGCAGTTGATTGTGGTACAACAGCCTTTGATGCAATTGATTTTGCAAACGATAAAGATGTTGACGTTGTTATTGTCGACCATCATCAATCAACTGAAATTCTTCCAAAAGCAAAAGCAATTGTTAATCCTAATAGATTTGATGAAAATTCAGAATTAACTTATTTATGCGCTGCTGGTGTAACTTTTTTATTTCTTGCAGCTATTCTAACAAAGTTAAGAAAAGAGCAATTTTTTAATTTAAATCAAATTACTGAACCAGATATTCTTAATTATCTAGATTTAGTTACATTAGGAACCGTTTGTGATGTTGTTCCCTTGCGTGGATTAAACAGGGCATTCGTCACACAAGGATTAAAAATTATAGCAAAGAGGCAAAATATTGGAATAAAAACTTTAGCTGATTTATCAAATATAAATTCCAAAATATCCACTTATCATATTGGGTATATTTTGGGACCCAAGATTAATGCTGGTGGTAGAATTGGGAAGTCTGAACATGGTACTAATTTATTATTAAGTAATGATGCAGAAAAAGCTTTTTTAATTTCCAAAGAACTTGAAGAATTTAATGAAAAAAGAAAAAATATTGAAAACATTATGCTTGATGAGGCTATAAACTTAGCAAAATTTAAAGATAATAATCCTGTTATAGTTTTAACATCAAATGCTTGGCATGAAGGTGTTATTGGAATTATAGCTAGTCGTTTAAAGGATAAATTTAATAAACCAATATTTATAGTTTGTTTTGATGGAAATGAGGGTAAAGGTTCTGCTAGATCAGTTCCAGGTTTTGATATCGGTACTGCCATCGTTCGTAGTAAACAATTAAATATAATTTCTCGGGGCGGTGGCCATAAAATGGCTGCTGGTTTTTCTATCAAAAAAGAAAATATTGATAGATTTGAAAAATTAATGATTGAGTTGTTTGATAAAAGTGAATGCATTTCATCTAAAGAGAATGATTTATTTATTGATAGTATAATATCTCCAAGCGCACTTAACGAGGACTTTTATGATGAAATAAATCAATTGGCTCCCTTTGGATCTGCCAATCTAGAGCCACGGTTTATGCTTGAAAATGTTTCAATTATAAAGACTATAAAACTAAAAAATAATCACTTAAAAGCTATTTCAAAAGTTGGAAACAATACTATAAATGTAGTTTCTTTTAATAGCGCTGATACTGTAATTGGTACCTACTTAGAAAATCATAAAAATAAAAAATTTAATCTTGCTGGACGATTATCTTTAAATGAATGGAATGGTAAAAAAGAAGTTCAGTTCCTTCTTGATGATTTATCTTTATTTAATAATTAGATTACTTTTTGATTGATTAATTAACCAATTATCAATAAAAACCACCTGAATGGTCCCTTCGTCTATCGGTTAGGACATGTGGTTTTCATCCATAAAAGAGGGGTTCGATTCCCCTAGGGACCGCCAATATGAGTTCAAGAATTAAAGAATGTCTTTTATTTTTTTGACAATTTTTGAACTTTTTGGATTTGTCAACGAATTATAAACTTCTTCAATTTTTCCATCTTTGTTTATTAATATTTTATAAAAATTCCATTTTGGAATACCTGACTTACCATAATTATCCGCAACCCATTTGTAGAAAGGATGTTGATCTTTACCAAGAACTAAAGTTTTTCCCATAATAGGAAATGTGATTCCAAAATTTGTTTCACAAAAAGATTTTATTTCACTATTAGAACCTGGTTCTTGATTTCCAAAGTCATTAGAAGGTATACCAATCAGAACAAGACCCTCATTTTTATATTCTTCGTGAAGTTTTTGCAGATCCGCATATTGTTTTGTAAAACCACATTGACTTGCTACGTTAACAATAAGCAGTACTTTGCCTTTGTGCTGTTGAAGAGAATATTCCTGATTATTAATATCTTTGAAAGAAAAATTATAAGCTAAATCTTTATAGTTAGCATTCGCATTTACAGAAAAAAAAGAAAACATTAAAATTAATATTAAAATTTTTTTATTAATTATTGGCATTTTTTTTTGTAGACAATCTGCATAATGTATAACCAAAAATTGTTGATAATAAAGATCCTAATAAAACACCAATTTTTACTTCATCCATATAAGTATTATTATTTGCAAAAGCTAAGTTTCCAACAAATAAGCTCATAGTAAAACCAATTCCCGTTAAAATTCCAACAGCATAAAAACTTATCCAACTGCAGTTTTTTGGTTTATCTGCCCAGCCAAATTTGATGGAAATAATTGAGAATAAAAAAACTCCAACTTGTTTACCAACAAATAAACCAACCAAAACTCCTAACGTTACTTTGTCTAAGAGTTGATAAAATTTAACTCCATCTAAATTAACCCCAGCGTTTGCAAAGGCAAAAATTGGCATAATTATAAAAGATACATAAGGAGCTACGGAATGTTCAATCATTTTAAGCATGGAATTTCTGTGACTTCCTCCTTTTTTATGAGGAATATTCATCGCTAATAGAACTCCTGAAATGGTTGCGTGAATTCCAGATTCGTGGGTGAAAAACCACATAAATAGACCAACTACTATGTAAGGAATATAGCTCTTAACTCCATTTCTATTAAAAAGGTATAAAATTGCAAAAGAAACAAACATTAAAAACAAATAAGAAAGATGAAGATCTGTAGAATAAAAAAGAGCGATTATTACTATCGCTCCCAAATCATCTATAATGGCTAAAGCAACTAAAAAAACTTTTAAAGATAAAGGAACTCGTTTTCCTAATAATGACAAAACCCCAATTGAAAAAGCAATATCAGTAGCAGATGGTATTGCCCATCCCCTTAGTGTCTCGGGAGTTTCGTAATTAAAAAAAACGTATATTAAAGCAGGAACTAGCATACCTCCGATAGCAGCAATAATTGGCAGGGATGCTTGTTTTGGTCTTGATAACTCTCCCTCAAGAAATTCTCTCTTTATTTCAAGTCCAACTACTAAAAAAAATATAGCCATTAAGGCGTCATTTATCCAATGAAAAACTGTTAATTTTAATTTAAAATCTCCAATACCTAAAGATAGGTATTTACCTAATATATCAAAATATTCTGCTGATAATGGCGAGTTACTTACAATTAATGCCAAAATTGTCATTACAAGAAGGACAATACCAGCAGAAGTTTCATGCTTTATAAACCACTTAATAAAAGACTTTGTATTAGTAATCATGGGCTCTTTTTTTAACACTTATTTTCATAAAAATAAATTGAATTTCTTTAATAATTTGAGAAATCTTGTATATACCTCCTTAGAAGTCGGGGCATAGCGCAGCCTGGTAGCGCATCTGGTTTGGGACCAGAGGGTCGTAAGTTCGAATCTTACTGCCCCGACCACTAATAGTTATGAAAAAAGCAAAAATTTTTGTTCCATCAAAAACTGCAATGCAGTCAGGTCAAGCAAAGAATAAATCTTGGGTTTTAGAATTTATAAGAGAAAATATAAGCAAAGATTTTGTCATGGGATGGAATTCATCAATTGACACAAACAAACAAGTAAAAATTTTTTTTAATACCAAAGATGAGGCTATTGCTTACGCCGAAAAGAATAATATTGAATTTGATATTATTGAGCCAAGGAAACATAAGATTATTATAAAATCTTATGCTGATAATTTTTTAAAGCAATAAATGCTTAAAAGTTTTTTTTTAAAAAAAAAATGGTTGCTATGGTCATGGGGTGGGGGTCTTTTATTAATTTTATCATTGTTAATTCAGGTTACCATTACTGTTAAAATTAATCAGTGGTACAAAGGTTTTTATGACGTTTTACAGAAGCCGATGGATCACTCGATCGCAATATTTTGGGAAAAAATTTTTGAATTTACTTATTTAGCATTACCATATGTTGTTCTTGCAACTTTTACAGCTTACTTCACTAGATTATATGCATTTAGATGGAGAGAAGCGATTACCTTTGATTATTTGCCTTATTGGACGTCCAGCAATGCTATAGTTGAAGGATCTGCCCAACGTATCCAAGAAGATACGATGAGGTTTGCAAGAATAGTTGAAAGTTTAGGATTGCAAATTGTTAGAGCGCTTATGACATTAGTTGCATTTACTCCTATATTATGGAGCCTTTCTGATAAAGTAGTAGTATCTTTTTTTAAAGACATACCGGGATCTTTGGTCTGGGTAGCATTTGCTACCAGTTTAGGTAGTTTGTTAATTAGTTGGTTAGTTGGTTGGAAACTTCCTGGACTTGAATACAATAATCAAAAAGTAGAAGCAAAATTTAGAAAAGAACTCGTGTATGGCGAAGATAATAGAGTTATTTACGCAAAACCGGACACAGTGTTTGAGCTTTTCACAGGAATTAAATTTAATTATCATCGTTTGTATTTGCATTATGGATATTTTGATATTTGGGTGAATATTTACGATCAATTTATGGTTATTGTGCCGTATTTAGTGATGGCACCCGGATTATTTACAGGAGCAATTACTTTGGGCTTTGTCATTCAAGTATCGAATGCATTTCAAAGAGTTCATAATAGTTTTTCACTTTTTACACATAACTGGACAACGATTACAGAGTTAAGATCAATTCATAAACGACTGAAAGAGTTTGAATTGGCTATTGGTTATAAATAATTAGCCTGTATCAATAATATTTAAAATTTTATCTTTTTTGAAAATTTTCAAAAGGTCAGAAAATTTATTGTGCATATTTGGTAGAATTAGTTCTAATGCTTCAATTTCTTTTTTGGCAACTTCAAATAAGTCCGAATGATAAATGGGATCTGCAATTAAAAAATCTTTTTCCCCACTTTGTTTGTACCCAACAATATCGCCAAAACCTCTAAGTTTTAGATCTTCTTCTGAAATATAAAAGCCATCTAAAGACGATTTTAATATTTGAATTCTTCTTTTTCCATTTTGACTTATATTTTTTGAATATAGTAAGATACAGTAAGCATTTTTAGTTCCTCTTCCAACACGTCCTCTAAGTTGGTGAAGTTGAGATAGTCCAAATCTTTCACAGTTTTCTATTATCATTGTATTTGCATTCTGATTATCAATTCCAACCTCAATTACTGTAGTAGAGACAATTACTTTAATTTTACCAGAAATAAATTCATTCATAATTTTGTCCTTTTCTTCATTTTTCATTGATCCATGAACTAAACCTACTTCAATATTTAATTTGTTCTTTAGGTATTCAAATCTTTTAATAGCAGCTGATAGTTTTAATTTTTCACTCTCTTCAATCAGTGGTGTAACCCAATAAATTTGATCATTTTCGGCCAGACGTTTATTTACAAAATCTAAAACTTCATCAATTTTTTCCACTTGTTTGGATAGCGTAATAATATTTGTGTTATTAAAAGGTTTTTCATCAATGGTTGAAATATCCATGTCACCATAATTTGTCAGAATTAATGTTCGTGGAATAGGGGTTGCTGTCATAAGCAATACATCTGTATTTATGCCTCCCTTTAAAGATAAGTTAATTCTTTGCTGAACTCCAAATTTATGTTGCTCATCAATGATAATTAGTCCTAAGTTTTGAAATAGTGTTTTTTCTTGAAATAACGAGTGAGTACCAATGATGATATTGATATCACCATTTGCCAATGCAGAACGAATATTTTTTTGTTCAGAAATTTTTATTTTTCCAGATAATAATTCAATTTTATAACCTAAATTATTAAAAATTTTTTGACTTAATAAAAAATGTTGTTTGGCAAGAAGTTCTGTTGGACATAAAAAAGCAACTTGATAACCTGACTTCACTACTGCATATGCAGCTATTAAGGATACAATTGTTTTTCCACTTCCAACATCTCCTTGAAGAACTCTTAGCATTTTCTTTCTAGAGTTTATGTCTCCTAAAATTTCATCACAAACCTTTTTTTGTGAATTAGTAAGTTCAAATGGTATATTTTGATAAATTTTTGACAGAAATTGATAATCAATATTTTTTGATTCTTTGTTTAATTTTTGAATTCTTTTTTTTATTTCTGAGAAGATTAATAAATTACTAAATATTTCATCAAATGCTAAGCGTCTGTAATATTTGGACTCTTTGTCGACATCTTGAATATGTTTGGGATTGTGCAAATTGTAAATAGCCTCATACCAAGTTGGCCAATTCATTTCTTTTAAAAAATCAGCTCTATGCCATTCTCTAAGTTGCTTTAAAATATCAATTTCTTCCTGATAAATTTTTTGCAAAGTTTTGGGAGAAATACCAGCAATCGAGGGGTATTTTGCCATAATTTTAGTTATATCTTTTTCCTTATCAATTGATTGAACATAGTCGGGATTAGTTATTTGAAATTTATTTTTATAAAAACCTACTTTGCCACTGATTATAACTTCCTGATCTAGGGGTAAAATTTGTTTAATATAATTTTCTCTAGAGTTAAAAAAAATAATATCAATACTGCCAAATTCATCTTTGCAAATAACTTTATTCGGCAAATTTCTAAAACGAGGAAAATAATACTTTGTAGGTCTTACGAAGATAGAAGAAATTTTTCCTACCTCTAGCTGATCTAATTTAGGACAAAAGCTACGATCTATTGCTCCTGTTGGCAAATTTAAAAATAAGTCAATCTTATTGTCGATACCTTTCTCGGATAATTTTTTTGAAATGACGGGTCCAACTCCTTTGATTTTATTTATAGATGAGAAAAGGTCGGTAAAATTCATTTGAAATTTAATTTATAAATATTAAAAGTAATTAATGATCTCTAACACAGACAACTTTAGAAAAAAACTTTTGTTCCGGTCATCACACAGAGGAACTAAAGAAATGGATATTTTATTAGGAGGTTTTTTTAAAGAATTTGCGAATTCTTTAGACGAGTCTGAACTACTGGAATTTCAGTCTCTTTTAGAATTAACAGATAAGGTCCTTTCAGACTGGTTAATTATGGATAAGTTCTCAGAGTCTATTGAAAAGATTGGAGTATCCAAAAAAATTAAAGAATTTGTAAACTCAAATTCTTTAATCAAATAATGTTGTTAATTTTCAACATTTAGTCTAAAAGATTACCATGGATTCAAAAGCTATAGGTCAATTTATACCGTTAATTCTTATTTTTGTTATTTTTTACTTTTTGTTAATACGTCCTCAACAAAGGAAAGTAAAAGAGCACAAAGCCATGATTGATGCTGTTGGACGGGGAGATACCGTTGTTGCTAGTGGTGGTTTAATTGGAAAAGTTGTTAGGGTATTAGAAGATGACAGAGCCGAACTAGAGATAGCAGATAACATCACAATAAAAATTATAAAATCTTCGATTTCAGCAGTTCTTAGCAAAACTGAACCAAAGTAAAATTTTGTGTTATACTTTTCTCGTTTTAAAGTATTTTCAATTTTTTTAGTTCTTCTTGTTGGTATTTATTTCTTTATTCCAAATTTTTTTTCTTTAAATAAAAATTTTTTTTTAAGTGATCAAAAAGTTAATTTAGGTCTAGATTTACAGGGTGGGTCTTACATACTGCTTGAGATTGATGCCAAGCCTTTGATTGATCAAAAAATTCAAAGCAAAAGCCTTGAATTAAGAAGAGAGTTAAGAAAGAATAATATTAGCTACAATAATTTTAAAGTTGGTAAAGATTCTTTATCATTTAATTTTGACAATAAGCAAAAATCTGCACTTAATAATTTACTTTCGGACAATACTATAAATAATAATATTGGTCCTTCTGGGAAAGAACTTTTGATCAGCGTTAATGAAAATGAAGCTGTTATTAAATTTACTAACGATTTATTAAACTTAATTAAAAAAAACGCACTAGAACAATCAATTGAAATTGTAAGAAATAGAATTGATGAATTAGGAACTAAAGAACCAAATATTATTACGAGAGGAACTGATAGAATTTTAGTTGAGTTACCTGGCTTGAAAGATCCTAGTGAAATCAAAAAGTTGCTTGGAAAGACAGCAAAATTAACTTTTAGATTTTTATCTAATACAAATGATGAAAGTTCCCTAGGAATTGAAATTTTAAATTCATCTAAAAAAGATTTTAAATATAATGTCGAAAAAAGAATTGTTATTTCAGGGGAAAATCTAATTGATGCACAACCTGGTTTTGATCAATTGTCAAATTCTTCAGTTGTAAATTTTAAACTTGATAATTTAGGTGCTAGAAAGTTTGCTTTGGCTAGCAAAAATAATATTGGAAGAAATTTAGCAATAGTTTTAGACAATGAGGTTATTAGCGCTCCAGTTATTAGAGACGCTATTGTGACAGGAAACGGACAGATATCTGGAAATTTTTCCTCTAAGGAAGCAAATGAACTTGCTATCTTATTAAGGTCTGGTGCTCTACCAGCGCCTTTAAATATTATTGAAGAAAGAACTGTGGGTCCAGATTTAGGTAAGGAGTCGATAGAAAAGGGTATCATCTCTCTATTAATTGGAATGTTACTAGTCATTCTTTACATGATTTATAATTACAGAATATTTGGAGTATTTGCCAATATTTCACTATTTGCTAATCTAATTTTAATCATTTCTATTTTAAGTATCTTTGGTTCAACTTTAACACTGCCGGGCATTGCTGGAATTATTTTAACAGTTGGAATGGCAGTTGACTCTAACGTTTTGATTTATGAAAGAGTTAAAGAGGAACTGAAGATTGAAAAAAGTAATTTAATAGCTTTTGACACTGCATACAAAAAAGTTTTAACTACAATTTTAGACTCCAATATCACTACATTAATTGCTGCTTTTGTTTTGTATTATATGGGCTCCGGTCCAGTCAAAGGCTTTGCCATAACCTTGGCAATTGGAATAATTTCAACATTTTTCACAACTTATGTTTTTGGAAGATATTTAGTCTCCTTATATGTGAAAAAAAATAAAGATAATTTAATTAAAATTTGATTATGAGCCTATACGATAAACATTATAATTTTTTAAAATTTAAGAATGTATTTATGAGTGTTTCTTTAGTGCTATTTGTAATTTCAATTATACTTTTTTTTACTAAAGGCCTGAATTTAGGGGTTGATTTTAAAGGTGGGACAGTAATTGAAATGAAATTTGAGCAAACAAACAATTCAGAGGATATTAGAAAATCATTGTTAAAGATTAATCTTGGCGATGTTAAGGTTAAAGAATTTGGCTCAGACAAAGATTTTTTAGCAACAATTGAACAAAAAGGAAAAAACAATAATTTTGTTGGTTCAATAAAAAATCATTTAGAAAAAGATTTAAATAAAAAAGTTGATTTTAGAAGAGTGGAAGTTGTTGGCTCAAAAATTAGCAATGAACTTACTAGAGATGGCATTTATTCAGTTGTTCTTGCTCTAATTTTAATGCTTGTTTACATATGGTTCCGTTTCGAGTGGCAATTTAGTTTAGGCTCTATAGTTGCTCTAGTTCATGACGTTATAATAACGATAGGTACTTTTAGTTTAATTGGCTATGAGTTTAATTTATCAATCGTAGCTGCAATTTTAACAATTGTTGGATATTCTATGAATGATACGGTGATTATATACGATCGTATTAGAGAGTTTTTAAAAAAAGATGACAAAAAAGAATTAAGCGAATTAATAAATGATTCTATCAATTCTACTTTATCAAGAACTTTAAAAACATCAGGGACTACATTGTTGGCTTTAATATCCATATATTTTTTTGGAGGAGAAATACTTAAAGGTTTTTCTTTTGCATTAATTTGGGGAATTTTAATAGGAACTTATTCATCTATTTTTGTTGCATCTCCAATTTTAATATATTTTAAAGTTAAAAGAAATTGGGAAGAAATAATTGATACTTCTCCTTAGATTTACTGTTTTGAAGGTTTTTTCTCTAATGTTTTTTTTAAAAATTGACCGGTAAAACTTTCTTTCACGTTTATTATTTGTTCAGGTGTTCCTTCGTATATCAGTGACCCTCCATTATCTCCACCCTCAGGTCCCATATCAATAATCCAATCAGCTGTTTTTATAACCTCCATATTGTGCTCAATTACCACAACTGTATTTCCTTTTTGAACAAAGGCCTGAAGTACTTCTAGTAATTTTTTTACATCATGAACATGTAGACCCGTAGTTGGTTCATCTAAAATATAAATTGTTCGACCAGTGGATCTTTTAGAAAGTTCTTTTGCTAATTTTATTCTTTGAGCTTCTCCACCAGATAAGGTCGTGGCTTGCTGACCAATTTTCATATACCCCAATCCAACTTTTTGTAATGTGAGCAATTTGCTTCTAATGGTTGGAATATTTTCAAAAAAATCAACACTTTCATCAACGGACATATTCAGTACATCAGCAATACTTTTATCTTTGTGTCTAACTTCCAATGTTTCTCTGTTATATCTTTTGCCTTTACAGACATCACATTCAACATATACATCAGGCAAAAAATGCATCTCATAAGTGATTACACCATCACCCTCGCAAGCTTCACACCTTCCGCCTTTTACATTAAATGAAAATCTTCCAGCTTTATAACCTCTAGATTTTGACTCTGGTAAATTTGTAAACCAGTCACGTATTGGAGTGAAAGCACCAGCATAAGTTGCGGGATTTGACCTTGGAGTTCTTCCAATAGGTGATTGGTCTATATCTATAATTTTATCCAAATATTCATGACCCTTTAAACCTTTAAATGGTTGTGGCATGTTTCTTGAAACGACTTTATTTATCATCAGATTTAATGCTCTATATAAAGTATGCAATACCAAAGTTGATTTACCGCTGCCAGATACACCAGTTACACAAGTAAACGTTCCCAAAGGTATTTTTGCAGTTACGTTTTTCAAATTATTTCCCGTAGCACCGATTAATTGAAGAAACCTTCCATTCACCGCAGTTCTTCTATTTTTGGGTAAAGAGATATATTTTCTTCCCGATAAATAATCACCAGTTAAGCTATTTTTATCTTTTGAAACATTTTGATAAGTTCCTTGTGATACAACCTGTCCACCGTGAATTCCTGCCCCCGGTCCTATGTCAATGATATGATCTGAATGTAACATAGCTTCCTCATCATGCTCTACCACAATAACAGTATTTCCAAGGTCTCTAAGTCGTTTTAAAGCCTCAATTAGTTTTATATTATCTTTTTGATGCAGTCCTATAGACGGCTCATCAAGAACATATAAAACACCTGTTAATCCCGACCCAATTTGAGAAGCTAATCTTATTCTTTGAGACTCACCGCCTGAAAGCGTTCCAGATCCCCTTGATAAATTAAGATAATCAAGGCCAACATTAATTAAAAAATTCAATCTTTCATTAATTTCTTTTAAAATATGAGAGGCAATTTGATTTTCTTTGTCTGTTAAAACTTTGTGTAATTCTTTAAACCATCGATGAGCTTCTTTGATAGAGAATTTTGCTACTTCACTAATATTTTTGTTATCTATTTTAACACATAACGATTCTTCCTTTAATCGATAGCCCAAACACCTCTCACATTCTTTCTCGTTTTGATATTGTTCAATTTCTTCTTTTTTCCAGTCACTATCAGTTTCTATATATCTTCGTTCTAAATTTGTTATTACGCCTTCAAAACTTTTTTTATTTGAATATTTTTCATATCCATCATCATAACTAAATTTAATTTCATCTTCTCCTGACCCATATAAAATTATGTTTTGAATTTCTTTTGAAAGTTTTTTCCATTCAGTCTCTAATGAAAAATTATAATGTTTTGCCAATGCTGCTAAAGTTTGAGCATAATACAAGCTAGAAGAATTAGCCCATGGTTTTATTGCTCCATCAATAAGAGAAAGTCTTTCATCGGGAACAACCAATTTTGGATCAACATACAAATCTACACCAAGGCCTTCACACTCAGTACATGCACCATAAGGGCTATTAAAAGAAAATAATCTTGGCTCGATTTCTTCAATGGTAAATCCACTTTCGGGACAAGCAAATTTTGATGAGAAGGTTAATTTTTCAATTTTTTGATGCTGTTTTGGAATGTTTTCATTTAAATGCTCAACATAAACAAGCCCGTCAGAAAGCAGTAGGGCACTTTCCAAACTTTCTGCCATTCTTTTTTTTTCTTCTTTTTTATTAATAAATTTATCAATCAAAACCTCAATATTATGTGTAATTTTTTTATTTAGGTCGGGCGTTTCCTCAATATCAAACAGTTGATCATCTATTTTGATTTTTGAATAACCTCTTTTCTTTAAAGATAAAATTTCTTTTTTATATTCACCTTTTCTACCTCTGACGATTGGAGAATAAATTGAAATTCTTGACGGTACAGGTAAATCTAAAATTTTATCAACCATCTCAGAAACAGTTTGAGATTTTATAGGTAAGTTTGTAAACGGGGAATATGGAGTACCAACTCTTGCAAACAAGACTCTCATGTAATCATAAATCTCAGTTACAGTAGCAACAATGGATCTTGGATTTTTAGATGTTGTTTTTTGTTCTATCGATATTGCTGGCGACAAACCTTCTATTAAATCGACATTAGGTTTTTTCATTCTATCGAGAAATTGACGAGCATATGATGACAAACTCTCAACATATCTTCTTTGGCCTTCTGCATAGATTGTATCAAAAGCCAAAGAGGATTTGCCCGATCCTGACAGTCCAGTTATGACGATAAATTGATCCCTTGGTATTTCTACCGATAAATTTTTTAAATTGTGCTCTTTTGCACCTTTAACAACAATTTTTTTAAGCATTTACCTTGTGGATATAAGTAATTTTATTCATTTAACATGCGCTATATGGTATAAACATATTATCTTATTATTAATACTAACATAAATGGAATTATATGGCTGGAAGTTTAAATAAAGTTTTATTGATTGGGCGATTAGGAAATGACCCTGAGATCAAGCAAATGCAAAATGGAAAAAGTGTTGCACGATTAAGTGTTGCAACTAGTGAGTCATGGAAAGACAAGAATTCTGGCGAAAAAAAAGAAAAAACTGAATGGCATAGAGTAGTTATATTTAACGAAGGACTTGTTAATGTTGTTCAACAATATTTAAAAAAAGGCGCACAAATTTATGTAGAGGGCCAATTATCTACTAATAAGTATACTGACAACAATGGTCAGGAAAAATATAGCACACAAATAGTTTTGCAAGGTTACAACTCTACCCTTAAAATGTTAGGCGGGTCATCTAAGGGTGCAGAATCCTCTCTGGATCAATCTTCAAGTAGCGCATTGCCATCGGATGAAATAAGTCCACCATCAGATTTAGATGATGAAGTTCCTTTTTAATTAAATTTCTTTAGGCATGATCGATAAAAAAATCGAAGTCAGAAATATAACCGATGAGATGAAGTCATCTTATCTATCTTACGCTATGAGCGTGATAGTTTCTAGAGCCTTACCAGATGCTAGGGACGGTTTAAAGCCTGTCCACAGAAGAATTGTCTATGCAATGTACAAAGGTGGTTATGATTGGTCAAAACAATTTAGAAAATCAGCAAGAGTAGTTGGAGATGTTATTGGTAAATACCATCCGCACGGAGATCAGGCTGTCTATGATGCCTTAGTAAGACTGGCACAAGATTTTTCTATGAGTGTTACTCTATTGGATGGACAGGGTAATTTTGGATCTTTAGATGGCGATCGAGCTGCTGCGATGAGATACACAGAAACACGCTTAGCAAAAATTGCTGAATATTTAATATCAGATATTGATAAAAATACAGTAGATTTTCAAAATAATTATGACGATACTGAATTAGAGCCTGTAGTTTTACCAGCGCAATATCCAAACTTGCTAGTAAATGGAGCTGGAGGTATTGCAGTGGGTATGGCAACAAATATACCTCCGCACAATCTTGGAGAGGTTATAGACGGTACATTAAAATACATTGATAATAATGACATATCTATTAAAGAATTAATGAAATCTATTCCTGGACCTGATTTTCCAACTGGTGGAATTATAATAGGGAAGCAAGACATTATTCCTGGATACGAAAAAGGCAGAGGCTCGATCAAAATAAGAGGCGAAGTCGAAGTAGAAGACGGTTTAAAAGATAGAAAAAAAATTATTATTAAATCTGTACCTTACCAAGTAAACAAAACTGTTTTAATTGAGAAAATTGCAGAGTTAATAAGAGACAAAAAAATAGAGGGTGTTTCTGACTTAAGAGACGAGTCAAACAAAGATGGTGTAAGAATTGCTATCGAGATTAGAAAAAATATTTCTGAGAATGTAATTATCAATCAATTATATAAATTTTCTCCATTGCAAAGCTCATTTGGATTTAACACTCTTGCCATTAATGAGAAAAAACCAGAATTACTTAATTTAAAACAATTTATTAAAATATTTGTTGATTTTAGAGAGAAAGTTATCACTAAACGAACTCTTTTCGATTTAAAAAAAGCCAAAGATAGAGTTCACATATTAATAGGCTTATTTATCTCTATTGAGAATATAGACGAAATTATTTCCATTATTAGAAAATCAAAAGATCCTAGTGATGCAAAATCCTTATTGTTGAAAAAAAAATGGAATTTTCAGAAATCTAAAATTGATAAAAATATAATTGAAATTAGTGAGCTATCTACAAAAGTTGAGTATCAATTAAGTGACCACCAAGTTAAAGCAATTTTAGAATTAAGATTGCAAAAATTAACCGCTATTGGTCATGATGAAATAAATAACGAGTTAAAAGAATTGTACCAGCTAATCATTAATTACAAAAAAATTCTTAATGAAAAATCTGAACTTCTAAATTTAATTAAAGGAGAATTGTTAGAAATTAAGAAAAAGTTTGCTGTTCCAAGAAGAACGAAGCTTATAGGAGCTGTTGATTCTGTTGAGATTGAAGATGTTATTCAAGAGGAAAAGGTTATAGTTACAGTGACTAATAACGGATATATCAAAAGAACACCCCTTACTTCAATTAGGTCCCAAAAAAGAGGCGGAAAGGGTAAAACAGGCATCGTTACAAGGGAAGAAGATTTTGTTAGCCAATTATTTACGGTCAGTACTCTCACTCCAGTTTTATTTTTCTCATCAAAAGGAATAGTTTATAGATTGAAAGCCTGGAAAATTCCTGAAGGATCAAATAGCTCCAAGGGTAAGGCTTTATCAAATATTTTTCCTATATCATCTGACTCAAAAATTAGTTCAATTCTTCCATTGCCTCAAGACGAAAGTACATGGAAAGATACCTATTTAATATTTGTAACTGCTGGTGGGAAAATTAGAAAAAATAGTTTGTCTGATTTTGAAAATATTCAAGCCAATGGAAAAATAGCAATGAAATTGGAAAAAGATGATCAAATCGTCAGCGTTAAAATTATTAAAAAAGATGATGATGTAATGTTAAATACTTATTTAGGAAAAAGTTTAAGAATTAATTCTAACAAAATAAGAATTTTTAAAGGTAGATCGTCAAAAGGAATAAAAGGTATTAATTTAAAAAAGGATGATCATGTTATATCGTTAACAGTTTTAAATCATGTTAAAATTTCATCTGATGAGTCAAAAGCTTTTATAAAAAAATCTAGAAACGACGATGATGAAGTGGAGGATACATCATATGAAATTAGTTCAAAAAAATTCGAAGAATTTAAATTAAAAGAGGAATTTATATTAACGATAACAGAAAATGGTTATGGAAAAAGATCGTCTTCCTACGAATTTAGAGAAAGTGGTAGAGGTGGCCAGGGTATAATTAACATAGTAACTTCTGAGAGAAATGGAAATGTGGCTGCTTCATATTCTGTTAAAAATGATGATGACATAATGCTTATCACTGATGGAGGTCAAATGATAAGATGTAAAGTTTCTGAAATTAGAATTACGGGTAGAAACACTCAAGGTGTAAGAATATTTAAAGTTGATAACGGTGAGAAAGTAGTTTCTTCAGTTTGCTTGGCTGATGATAATGAGGAATAAGCTTATGAAAAAAATTGGTCTTTATCCCGGTACTTTTGATCCTATTACTTTTGGTCATTTAGATATAGTCCGAAGAGCATCTTTAGTTGTGGATACTTTGTATGTAGGTATTGCTTCAAATAAAAATAAAAAAACTCTTTTTACTCCATCTGAAAGGGTTGAAATTGTTAAAAATTCACTAAAATCATCATTAAAAAGTAATAAGAATATTAAAGTTGTTACCTTCGATACTCTGACAGTAAATTTTTGTAATAAAATAAAAGCATCAATTATTTTTAGAGGTTTAAGAGTTGTCACAGATTTTGAGTATGAATTTCAATTAGCTGGCATGAACAATAGATTGGATAAAAAAATACAAACTATATTTTTAATGGCCGATATTGAAAATCAATTGATTTCTTCTAATATGGTAAAAGAAATTGCTGAGCTTGGTGGAAATGTATCTAAATTTGCTCCTTATGAAGCAATAGTATATTTAAATAAAAAACTTAAAAATAAGAAATGAAATCTTTATTATCTAAATTTATATTTTTATTATTCTTGTTTTTATCAACACTAAAAGGAGAAGCTGTGGAAAATCCAAAAATTATTTTAACTACTAAGTATGGAGATGTAAAAATTGAATTATATAAAGACACTGCACCAAATCACGTTAACCGTATAATAGAACTAAGCAAAGCAGGTAAATATGATGGTGTCGCATTTCATAGGGTCATTGAAGGTTTTATGGCTCAAACAGGAGATGTAAAGCATGGTAATACAAAAAATGGTTTTAATGCTGCAATGGTAGGTACAGGTGGTTCTGATTTGCCAGATCTAACACAAGAATTTAATAATATACCTCATGAAAGAGGAACAATATCTATGGCCAGATCTCAAGATCCAAATAGTGCAAATAGTCAATTTTTTATCTGCTTTGACAAAGCTCCACACTTAGACAGGCAATATACTGCTTTTGGAAAAGTTCTAGAAGGAATGGAATTTATAGATAAATTAAAAAAGGGCGCACCAGGATCTGGTTCAGTTACCAATCCAGATATCATTGTAAAAATCACAGTTCTTTAATTTTAAATGACATGTTCATTTAAAATTTTAAATGAAAATGCAGGAGCAAGACTTGGTGTAATTTCTACGTCTAGAGGTAATATAGATACCCCAGCATTCATGCCTGTCGGAACAGCAGCAACTGTCAAGGCCTTATTAATTGATCAGGTAAAAAGCACAGGTGCTCAGATTATTTTGGGTAATACCTATCATTTAATGCTACGACCTGGCATTGAGAGGATTAGTAGAGTGGGAGGATTGCACCAATTTATGAATTGTGATCTTCCAATATTAACCGATTCTGGAGGCTTTCAAGTAATGTCCTTATCTAAAATTAGCAAAATAACAGATGACGGTGTCACTTTTAATTCACATATTGATGGAAAAAAAATTTTTATATCTCCTGAAATTAGTATTCAAATTCAAAAAAGTCTTAACTCTGACATAGTAATGATCTTTGATGAATGTCCAGAGTACACCTTAGATAAAAATAGAGTATTAAAAGCTGTAAACTTGTCTATTGATTGGGCGAAAAGATCGAAGTCTGAATTTGGAGTAAATGAAAAAAAAATGCTTTTTGGCATTGTTCAGGGTGGCATATTTAATGATTTAAGAAAAGAATCTTTGGAAAGGCTACAAGAAATTGGTTTTGATGGTTATGCCCTAGGAGGTTTAGCAGTTGGTGAGAAACAAAACGAGATGTTTGAAGTTTTGGATTATATTTGTCCTTTTCTTCCTAAAAATAAACCACACTATTTAATGGGAGTGGGTACACCCTCTGACTTGCTAGGTGCTGTTAAGCGTGGCATTGATATGTTTGATTGTGTTCTTCCAACTAGATCGGGTAGGACTGGTTTAGCTTTTACTTGGGAAGGTAAGAAAAATTTACGAAATGCAAAATATACTACTGATGATCGACCATTAGATTCACAAGTAAATTGTCCAGCATCTCAAAATTACTCAAGAAGTTATTTAAATCATTTAACTAATTCTAATGAAATTTTAGGCTCAATTCTTTTGACATGGCATAATATTGCTTTTTATCAAGATTTGATGAGAAAAATAAGAGAATCAATTGCAGCCAATAACTTTGAAAATTTTTATAATAAACACTTTGAAATTTTAAATAGCTAGTTGAATTCTAGCTCTAAAATTTTCTATTACTATTGATTATTACTCCAATGTTTTATAGACAGTAACCTCTTAATATATTGAAATATAAGTATTTCTTGTTAAGTTAATTATTTGTGGGCCCGTAGCTCAGTCGGTAGAGCAATTCCCTTTTAAGGAATGGGTCACAGGTTCAAATCCTGTCGGGCTCACCATTTATGAAAAAAAATCACAAATATTTTGTTATAAAATGCAATCAGTGTAGATCTGACATTAAAGTTGATCCAATTACATACAGAGAAAAAAAGAAAGTAACCTGTGATAATTGTTTAGATAAAATTTTTAAAAAGTTTAAACGTCTTTAAGTTTAGGAAAATTTTTTCTGACAGAAGGTATCCAGCTTCTTAATTGAGCAATTCTATTTGATGAAGAAGGGTGGGTACTTAAAAATTGTGGAATTTCTTTACCTTTATTTTCTTG
>Ga0181563_10001539_pt1 | contig 22612 bp, 16 predicted proteins | sample 011ome_25_FD_133759 | JGI IMG/M metagenome (GOLD analysis project Ga0181563, IMG submission 133759) | Coastal salt marsh microbial communities from the Groves Creek Marsh, Skidaway Island, Georgia - 011512CT metaG (megahit assembly) | ecosystem: Environmental > Aquatic > Marine > Intertidal...
ACCATGTACTTGGGTGCAGATTACAAGATCGCTAAGAACTTGAGCGCCGACCTAGGTTTCCGTTACGTAGACGGTTTGTACGCCGATTACTCAATCAACGATTCAGACTTCGAGAACCCAGATAACATGGGTGCATTGCAGTTGCCATCATACAGCCTAATCGATATGGGTCTTACTTCAAGATTCGAGTTGGCGGGCAATATGGCATCTTTGCGTTTGAACGTGAACAACGTAGCGAACACTATGTATATCGCAGAATCTAACTCAAACATTCACGCAGCAGCAGGTGATGATACTTGGAATGGTATCAGCACTGCGAACTACGTTTGGATGGGATTCGGTCGTACTTGGAATGCAACATTCCGTTACAACTTCTAATCTGATCTAGATTTAGATATAGGAGCCCCGCCGCTTGGCGGGGCTCTTTTTTTGCCTCATTTTTGACCTATGAGAAAATTCCTCCTTTTGATTCCAGCACTGTTCGTGTGGAGTTGCCAAAGTACTGGTAGTGATGCTACTGAAGTCCAAGAAGTTCCAGTGGAGGCTACTGCTACACAGCGGAATACTGCTTTGGACAGCTTGAATGAGATTATTCGCTATGCGCCCAATGATATGGATGCGTTGGAGGCTCGAGCAGAGGTGTATTTGCGTCAACAGAATTTGAAATATGCAGCGGCAGATGTGGCGGCAGTGTTGCAATTAGATAGTGCCCGAACCAAGGCCTTGGAATTGTGGGGGGATATCAGTTTTTCTACGAACCAGACGCGTCAGAGCAGAGATGCTTGGCAAAAGTGTATGGCGCAAGACCCGGAGAATGTGCCGTGTCGATTGAAAATGGCGGAATTGTATCATGTAGTGACCGAGTTTGAGAAGAGTGCGGAATTGGTGGATGAGGTCATAGAATTGGACCCAACAAATCCGGAAGCTCATTTTTTGAAAGGTCTATTGATGCGTGATGCCCTTGGAGACACTGCCAGAGCGCTGGAGTGGTTTCAAAAGGCCATTGATTTGGACCCGGAATACATTGAGGCGTTGGACATGTGTGGGGTGTTGTATAGCGCATTGGGCAATCCTTTGGCGTTGGCGTACTTCAACCGCTTGGTCGAATTGCAGCCACAGAATAGAATTACATTGTATAATAGGGGTATGTTCCACTTGGGCATGGATGATTGGAATCGTGCCTTGGAGGATTTCACGACCTGTACACAATTGGACCCAGATGATCTAGAGAGTTGGTTCAACCTTGGCTACATTCACTTGCAGTTGCAGATGTATCCGGAAGCCCGCGGCTATTTCAATACTGCATTGCGCATTCAGCCTGTAAATCACCGTGCCCTATATGCACGAGGTTATTGCTACGAATTGCTAGGGGACATCAATAACGCAGAGGCGGATTATCGCGAGGCGTTGAGTTACAACCCTACTCACGAAGGTTCGAAGCAGGGGATGCAGCGCATGCAAAGAGCGCGTGCTCAAGCAGGTCAATAAACTAATTCAGCAAACAAATTTGGGTAATCTGAAATGATGCCGTCGACCCCCATGTCGACCAATGCTTGCATCTGCTCCAGATCGTTAACCGTCCAAGGAATCACCGCGATTCTGCGGAAGTGACACCATGCGATGAGCTCGGGCGTAATTTGCTCGTAATTAGGGCTGTAAATATCTACGGGGAAGCCCAGTTCGTCCATTTGTTCTGCAGGAGTTCTTTCCTCCTCACTGAGCAGGGCCAATTTTACAGGCAAGGCGGTCTTGCGCATTTCTCTCAACACTCGAGGATCGAAACTTTGGACCGTGATGTGGTTGAGAAGGTCTGCCTCGGGATATTCTTCGTGTGCGGCAATGAGCTCCGCAGCTACCAATGCGGCAAATTTATTAGGTCGTGGGTGATAAATATTATCTCCGGTCGGGTGGCTTTTGATTTCAACATTGAAATGTGGCCAGCGTAAACCTTCACTTTGAATAGTGGCGAAGAGTTCGCTGAGCAAGGGCTTATGTGCGGGGACGGGTTGTTGATCAGGGTAATTAGGATGGCCCTTGACTCCGCAATCGAACTGTGCGATACTATCATAGGTCATCTTATACAAGCTATAGGCAAAGCCTTGGTGAGTAGCGTTGGACCCTTCACAGATGGAATCATTGAACCACGGTTCGTGGGAAATGATGAGTTGGTCATCCTGGGTAACGCATAGGTCTAATTCCAAGGTGCGCACCTCGGGAAATTCCAAAGCTGCTGTAAAGCCGGCAATGGTGTTTTCGGGATATAGGCCGCGTGCACCGCGGTGACCTTGAAGGTCTAAAATGCGTTCTGGTCGTGTGCAATTTGTAAGTAAAACTGCGCAGTAAAGAACTAGGAGAGAGTGCTTCATATTATGTACATTAACGGACCTATTCCGATCACACCTCTAAAATACTTTCCTAATGCGACAAAAGGCAATCTTAGGTCTTAGTTTTGTGACCCTTCTTACCCAATGCACTATGAGTGATACGATGCCTATGGGCGAACCTAGAGCAAAAGAAATTCCATTTGAACTGACCGAGCACGGAGACACTCGTGTGGACGAATTCTACTGGCTGCGCGAGCGCGAGAATCCAGAGGTCATTGATTATTTAAATGCTGAGAACGCCTACCGTGAGAAAATCATGGCCGGTACTGTGGATTTACAGGGCCGATTATACGATGAGATGGTCGCACGAATTAAAAAAGACGATAGCTCAGTGCCGTACGAATTGGACGGATATTTCTACTACACCCGCTACGAAGGAGACCTTGAGTACCCGTTGTACTGTCGTAAGCAGGGATCGTTAGAGGCGGAAGAAGAGATTATGCTGAATGTTAATGAGCTCGCGGAAGGTCATGAATACTACCAAGTAGCAGGTCTAAGCATGCACCCGTCGAATCAAAAAATCTCCTTTGGGGTGGATACGGTCAGCCGCAGGATCTACACCATATACACCAAGGATTTGGTCACTGGCGCCATTGAGGTGGTGACAGAGAACGAGTGTACGGGAGGTTCGACCTGGACTGCAGATGGGAACTATTTGTTCTACACGGTAAAAGATTTGGAAACCCTACGTAGCCACAAAATCAAACGTTGGGATGCTCAAACCGGCACGCACGAACTCATTTTTGAAGAAAAGGACGAGACCTTCTCAACTTTCGTATACAAGACACGTAGCAAGGAATACATCATCATCGGCAGTGGCTCGACCATGAGCGATGAGTACAGATTTATTCCGGCCAATGAGCCACTGGCGGAGTTTCAGCTTATTCAGCCTCGCGAGCGCGGATTGGAATATGGGGTGAGCCATTTTGGAGAGCACTTCTACATTCGTACGAATGCGGATGGGGCTACGAATTTTAAATTGGTCAAAACTCCTGTTTCAAATCCTTCCAAAGCACTTTGGGAAGATGTTATTGCCCATCGCGAGGAGGTATACTTGGAATCTATGGAGCTCTTCTCTGATTACTTAGTGCTCGAGGAACGCTCGAACGGCCTCACGCAATTGCGCATTCAGCCTTGGGGCGGTGAGGCGTTCTACCTGCCTTTCGAAGAGGAGGTGTATACGGCCTATCTCGGCAATAACCCGAGCTTTGATCAGGGGCACTTACGCTACGGATATACTTCGCTAACCACGCCAGGAAGCGTCATCGATTACGATTTTAAGACGGGTGAAAAGACCTTACAAAAACAGCAGGAAGTGGTAGGCGGCTATGATGCAGGCGCCTATGAAACTAAGCGTTTGTGGGCCACTGCAAACGACGGCACGAAGGTGCCTATATCCATTGTATATAAAAAGAGCATGCTTCGTGAAAACGGACCTAACCCCACCTTGCTCTATGGCTATGGAAGTTATGGGATTACCATCGACCCTTCGTTTTCAAGCGTTAGGTTGAGCTTGCTTGACCGTGGATTTGTATATGCTATCGCGCACATTCGTGGCTCGCAGTACATGGGGCGTCCTTGGTATGAGAACGGTAAGATGTTTAATAAGAAAAACACGTTCTCAGACTTTATTAATTGTGCCGAGGCATTGATCGACGAAGGTTATGCTACTCCGGAAACACTCATGGCGATGGGAGGTAGTGCCGGTGGTTTATTGATGGGTGCAGTAGTGAACGACCGTCCAGATTTGTTCCGCGGAGTGATCGCGGCTGTGCCTTTTGTCGATGTAGTGACCACCATGTTGGACGAAAGTATTCCTCTTACCACGGGTGAGTTCGACGAGTGGGGGAATCCTAAGAATGAGGACAGTTACAACTATATGAAGTCCTATAGCCCTTATGATAACGTAAAGGCGCAGGATTATCCGGCCATGCTCATCACGACAGGTTTGCACGATAGTCAAGTGCAGTATTGGGAGCCGGCAAAGTGGATGGCACGCTTAAGAAAAACTCGCACGAATCCAGAGCAGCCACTACTGATGTATTGCAACATGGACACCGGACACGGTGGTGCCTCAGGAAGATTTGCGGCTTTGAAAGAGACCGCCATGGAATATGCATTCTTCTTAGATTTAATGGGAATTAAATCATGAGCATCCTCGTCGAAAATATTACCAAATTCTATGGACCTCAAAAGGCCTTGAATGCCATTTCTTTAGAGATAAAGCGTGGTCAAATCACGGGGTTGTTGGGGCCAAATGGTGCCGGGAAAAGTACGCTCATGAAAATCATTACCGGCTCGATTATTCCTGACGAAGGAACGGTCACTGTAGATGGCGTGAATGTGATAGATGAACCGCTGAAGGTGCAGCGCACATTGGGGTATTTGCCGGAGCACAATCCTCAATATCTCGAACTGTATGTCAAGGAGTATTTGGCTTATGTGGCATCGGTATATAAGGTGCCCAATTCTCGGGTAGATGAGGTCATCGCTCAAACCATTTTGGGGCCAGAGCAGCATAAAAAAATTGGTGCCCTATCCAAGGGATATCGCCAACGTGTCGGGTTAGCCGCCGCCTTGATTCCAGATCCAGCCGTGTTGATTCTAGACGAACCGACCACAGGTTTGGACCCTGCCCAACTGGTAGAAATCCGTGCTTTACTCAAGAATATTGCAGCAGATAAGACCGTTCTTTTCTCGACCCACATCATGCAAGAGGTGGTGGAGTTGTGTGATGAAGTGGTTTTTTTAAAGTCAGGCGAGATTCATCAACAATGTGGACTTGAGGAGATTGCGAAGGGCCCTGCTCATCTAGAACACCTTTTTACACTTTGATGGACATAGAAGTTTGGTGTGTCCATTAATAGTGCATACCTTTGTGCCCACAATAGCGCGGAGTGGAGCAGTTGGTAGCTCGTCGGGCTCATAACCCGAAGGTCGTAGGTTCGAGTCCTGCCTCCGCTACAAGAAAAAGAAAGCCTGAGACTTTGTCTCGGGCTTTTTTTATGCCCGCACTTGTGCTCGCACAAAAGCGCAGGGCATAAAAAAGACAACGAGCGCTGTGCGCTCGAAGGCTTTCGTTTCATTGTTCAGCACTCACTACAGGTCCGCCAATCCTTGCGCAGCAAGGTTGGCAATCCGGTCTCCGCTGCCAAGAAACCCATTGAAGGAAACTTCATAGGGTCTCTTCGTTTACCCTGTTGAACATCGTGCAGTGTTACTGTTCCAGGGCTTATGCAATTTGGGGTTGAATTTCTTCGGACCACTTAACCAAACTTTAACCTTTTTTCTAGACTGTCAGAGTAACGACGATAGTCTTTGCTTACAAAAGGCATAAAAAAGCCAACACAATCCCTGGTTTTCAGTGCTCAATAGGGGGACTTTGACCGCAAGGCCAAAAACCTTTTGGTATAACGGTAAATGTGCTAAAATCTCAGCTTAACAAACAAATCGAAGGTATTTGAACTCATTTCAGTATCAATTGTGCTTTGGCTTTTAGACAATTCCAAAAAATTATATTGAATATTATGTACGATGCCTATTGCCGTGTTTGAATAAATATCATAGCTAATACCTAATCTGGCTTGTGCACCCATAGACCAATTGTCAAATTGGAATTCTTCAGTAGATCCAATGTATCTGTAGGTGTCCTCAATGATATGATTGACAAAAACACCTCCGCTCGCAATAAGCGCTGTCTTGTCTGACAAATATTTATTTGAGTTTAGAAGGAACGGGACTCTTACGATTCCACGAGTTTGGTTAAAGTTTCCCCTATCGTTGAAACCATTACCATTATGCCCCATCAAAGAGATGCCCGATCCAAAGCCCAGATTTTCATTGATTTGGTATATCCCCAAAATTTCGATACTAGTTGTGTGTAGTCTAGTATTAATTCCTCCATTATTAATGACGCTAGAACCATTTCCGAATGAAAATTGTAGGTTAAACGTAGGAAGTTGATTCATTTGAGCGCTTACTGACCATGGTAGAGCCAGCACAAAAACTGAGATGGCTACGACGGATAGGTTTTTTTTCATTTTAGAATATCTATTATGTGAGATGAAACGGGAGAGTTGACATTATATTGTTGATGTGCAGAAAATGATGTGCAAAAAGTTACGCAACGCCACACGGCTGTTTGGGTTGCTTAGCGGGGCAGGAATTGCACAGCTTTGTCTCACTCGTGGAACTAGAACTCCTTTCAATCAAGATTTAGGTCCGCCAATCCTTGCGGAGCAAGGTTTGTAATCCTGCCGGAACTAATCTTAAAAACCAGTAACCTAAGCACAAATACTCGCATTCCCAATGAGACCTATTTAGATATATCGACCTAGTATTATTGGTAGTCATTACAGAAGCACAAACTACGACCCGATAAGCAGGATTAAAAATGGAATAAGCTTACTCTTTTCGGGCAGTCTCTTCTGGGATATTCCTATGCTTTGACTTGATATAGTGCTTCTCATAATAACCTTCCAAACTGAGGTAAAAGCTAATGGTCATGACCACTAAAATAAAAGCGAAGGCAAGTCCTGTAATGGTAGTAGCACTCTGAAGTGCGGTTAAACCGCCATAAAGAAGTAATACAGAGGCGGTAGCACCTTCCATCGCGGCCCAGAAAATCTTTTGAATTTTAGGTGCATCATGCCTTCCTCCTGAAGTCAATGTATCCACCACCATTGATCCACTATCAGAGCTGGTCACAAAAAAGCTTGCCACGAGAATTACGGATAGACCAGAAGAAATGGTCACTAAGGGGAATTTTTCCAATAAAATAAAGAATGCTGTCGGCAGGTTGGTGTTCACAGCCTCGCTAATGCTATGATCTCCCATCAATTCATAGAACAAGGCGCTTCCTCCGAAGACGCTCATCCATAAAAATGTCAAAATGGTTGGCACCAATAAAACGCCGGTAATGAATTCTCTGATAGTTCTACCCTTGGAGACCCGAGCAATAAAGATTCCCACGAATGGCGACCAAGCGATCCACCATGCATAGTAGAACACGGTCCAATTATTTTGCCAATCGCTATTATCATGAACTCCTGAATAGCTTTCAGTCCACATCCCTAACTTGAAGAAATTATCAATATAATAACCGATATTTTGGACGAATCCTTCCATCAAATAGGCTGTTGGACCAATGACGATGACAAATGCAAGCAGCACTATGGCCAACCCCATATTTACCTCGCTCAGCCTTCGAATCCCCTTGTCGAGCCCAGCCAATAGTGAACCCGTGGCGAAAACAGTGATAATGACGATGATGATGATTTGGGCAATTCGGGAATACTCTATGCCAAAGAGATATTCCATTCCAGCATTGACCTGCTGGGCACCCATTCCTAACGATGTAGCGAGACCTACCACTGTAGCGATGACGGAAATAATATCGATAAAGTCACCCAATCGACCATAAATTCTGTTGCCGAACAAGGGGTAAAAAACACTTCTAATGGTTAGCGGTAGATGAAGGTTGAACGTAAAAAAGGCCAATGCCAAAGCGACCATCGTGTATATTGACCAGGCATGAATACCATAGTGTAAAAAGGTAAAGCCCATTGCGCTTTTGGCTGATGCCACGCTATCAGTGTTGTCCACGAAAGGATTATAGTTAAAATGCGAAATGGGCTCGGCGACCCCCCAGAACACGAGTCCAATACCCATGCCTGCACTAAATAGCATGGCAAACCAAGACGCTCTCGAAAAGTCAGGCGTTGCTTTTTTGCCTCCTAATCGAATATTGCCAAACTTGGAAAAGGCAAGAAATACCAAAAAGAAGAGCAGCAAGTTGACTAACAAGATGAAGAACCATCCTGTGGCATCACTAATACTACGCTGAGCTTTAGCAAAGATCTCTTCTGCGGGTTCCCCAATGAAAATCGTAGCTCCGATGATGAGTAGCAAAATAATCAATGACCCAAAGAATACAGGGGGGTTAATGGCTGCTCCAAAAAGGGTTTTCTCGTCACTTCTTACGTGGTCGTTCATGAGGTGTATTTAAAAGTAAACCACGATGCGCAGTACGCACCGTGGTAAATAGCTTAGGATGTGTTATTTCGTCAAGGTCGTTACAAGTCTACCACCCACATTTTTGCATTCTGTGAATTGCTCCCGAGCGCATCAATAGCTGCTTGGTAATTGTCCGGATTCAAGCTGGCTTCATTACCCGGGTAAAGGAAGCGCATTGGCAACGCATCACCATTTGTATTTGAACAAGGGGCAGAAACAAACGGCAGATTTGCCCAATTTCCATTTTCCTGGGTGTGCCAGCGACGCAATTCAAAGTAGTTGTCCAACCCCGTGAAGAACATGGCCAACCATTTTTGTCTGCGAATGCTTGTAATGGTTCCATCATAAGACTCTCCAGAATTGGTCATAAAATCCGAAAAATCCATCCAACCTGTCATACTCCAATCTACATCGTAATATTCCATAGAGGCTTCAACAGCGCTTGAGTGTAATGTGGCAGCATCATCAGAGATCCAGCCGTTATGGGCGGCTTCAGCGAGCAGGAATTGCTGCTCGGCATACGTCATAATAATCCCTTCGGCCATGGTACTTGCTTGAACATGTCCAGGGTAATTGTAGTAGGTATACCCTAATCTTGAACCGTCTTTATTACAAGATTCACTTCCGTTTTCCGCACCTTGGTAAACCGGTGTAGTTCCCGGCGTCGAGAAAACATCACCTGCGTTGTACGGACGAGCATAGATATATTTACGGGGATCGTCCGTTGTGTCCAATTGGTGCAAAGCATTGGTGCTAATGGCTACAGCATCAAAATCCCCTTGCTTCAAAGGAACCAAAGTATATTCGTTTGGGAAGTTTCCTGTAAAGGTCAAGGCGGCATTATCTGCATTGCTTGTCATAAGGTCTTCATAAGTAACGATTGCTGCAAATTGAGTGCTGACATCTTGCTTTTCAGAGGCATACATCAATAAACGAAGCTGCATTGCGTTGGCAAGCTTGATCCATTTCGAGGCATCTCCGTTAAAAAGAATATCTCCATCCACAGTTCCTGTGTTGCTTAATAATTGGACAGCCATGGCCAACTCATCGATCAAGCCATTCGTTCCCATTATGATTTCTTCTTGACTGTCGTATGCCGGGAACCAATTCGCATTGGTAGAACCAGTATTTGCCTCTGAATAAGGTACATCGCCGTAGGCCAGGGTCAAGGTTGCAAAAACCCAACTCTTCATCACCTTGGCGGCACCTTCCATCTTAGCGTTTCCAGCTTCCTGAGCCACACGCTCGGCTTCGATGATGTTACCTAGACTCAGGTAATTCTGATTCCATGTGTTAGGGAAGGCATTCCAACTGTATTCACCCACTTCAGCACGAAGTGTTTTCGCCGCCACTTGCGAGGCAACATTGCCCAAAAGGTAACTCTGTGTTACTGACGTATTCACCGAAGATCTAATGCCCTCTGTGAAGAGAACGCCTGCATCAACATTTGAAGGCTCATTTGGGTTTTCGTTAATGGTAGATAGGTCCTCGCAACTCTGAAAAGTAAGGCCCGCCATTGCGATGAGCGCACCGATAAAAATTGATTTTTTCATTGTTGTTGTGATTTAAAGATTAGCGTTGACAGAGAATCCGAAACTTCTCAATGAAGGCATCGAGGTGCTTTCGTATCCATTGATGAACAATCCATTACGTATAGAATACGTTTCGGGGTCAATAGTGGGAACTTTGGTGAATAACAATAGATTACGGCCAATAAAACTCACGCTTAGACCTTTCAACGCGGTGTTTTTTAATTTTTCCTTTGGGAAGTTATAGGCAATGCTGACCTGACGAAGTTTCAGATAGGAAGCGTCGAAAGTGGATGGTTCAATATTATCACGTCTCCATACATTTCCATAGTACTTGTAGTAGTAATCACGGAGAGGAACAGATACCGTGTTCTCCACCAAATTACCATTGCTATCATACATAACACCGGCACCGACAACACCACCAGCATCAGCTAAATTGTATACAGGTTGACCATTTGCATCATAGCTTACATCATAAATCATACGACCATCTATGGCATTCATATCGAGATATGGGTCATCGTCATTGACGAGGTTACCAGCGGTGTTGTGAAGCGTATGAGAACGAGAGTAAATTAAACCGCCTATTTGACCGTCGAACAAGATATCTGCTTGCCAGTTGCCGGAGCTGAAGCTATTCATCCAACCTACACGAGCTTTTGGCTGATAAGAACCGATAACGCTTTTTTCTTCGCTAACAATAGGGTAACCGTCTTGGTGGATGATGTTGCCATCTACATCACGCTCAAAAGTCAAACCCTTTAGTAGACCCAATAGCTCTCCTTCAACAGCTACGTATTCCAGACCTGCAGTACCCCCATCGTTAGGGAACATACTGGCAACAATAGGATATCCTCCACTAACTCCTTCTGGAAGTGATACGACCACTGCGCGGTTAGCACCTACGTTGACTCTTGAGTTCCATTTGAAGTCTTTGGTTTTTACAATATCTCCGTGCAATTGAAGTTCCATACCAGTATTGCGAATAGCACCACCGTTAGCCAATCTACTCGTGCGACCTGCTGACGAGGCTACGGGTAAGAAGATAATTTGGTCTTCAGTGGTCATGTCGTACACGGCGAAGTCTAGGCCGAAACGACCCTTTGCAAATCTTGCATCAATCCCTAATTCACTTGAAGTAGTTCTTTCGGGACGAAGATTTGGGTTGGTTGCGAAAGTATTCACCCCAAAGGCCGGATACCCCCCGAACATTGCCGACGGACTGTAGGTGTTGTTCAGTAGGTAAGGATCTGTATCTGATCCCACTTGAGCAAATGCTGCGCGTACTTTAAGGAAACTAATATTTCCTAAATCCGCCATTTCGGAGACAACTACGGATGCCGATGCGGCAGGGTAGAAGTAGCTGTTGTTCTCAACGGGAAGCGTCGAGGACCAGTCGTTACGGGCACTAAGATCTAAGTAAAAAGTGCTTTTGTATGCAAATGACGTGATTCCGAAAATAGAGCGGATGGCCTTTTGGGCGTATCTACTTTCCGTTTGCACATTCGAACGATTATTTGTCAAAGTGAATACCCCTGGCTGCAACAGCTGTGGATTATTTGCAATGAGCGAAGAGCTTTGTTGCAACATCAAGTTTCCGCCTACTTTAGCATCAATTCGGAGATCTTTTTGCTCCAATGGAGCCGCATTAGACCATGATAGTAACGCTTCAGTGTTGTTTTCCATAAAAGATAAACGGTCCTCTCTGAAACTGCCAAATAACACCTTTTTAGTCGAGGTCGCTCGTCTGTATTGGCGGATATCGTTTTTCATGTCCTGCCCTGTGCGTACTCGCAAGTTCATGCGGTCGTTAATATGGTAGGTAGCATTGATATCTCCTAATAAGCGGTGGGCATTGAAGCTATTGGTGTTTTCATTCACGATCATCCAAGGGTTGTTCCCCCACAGCTCTTCTACATAAGCTTGCTGAACGTTTTCTTGTCCGGGCTTCCAGTAGTTGCGCAAATCGTCAATAGGAGTATTTCTAGGTAGCCATAAAAAAGAATACATCACGGATGAGCTCTCGTCGTAACCTGCGTTCGGAACATTATTGGAGCCAGATCCTACGTACATGGCATTTGCTCTAAACTCGAGACGATTGTTGAAGAGCTTTTTACCGACGGATGTTTGTAAGGTGTTTCTATTTAGGTCTGTATTAGGCACAACACCTCTTCTATTCAATTGAGTTGCGGAGAAGCGGAAATCACCGTTTTCATCCGCATTTGAAATACTTATGTTGTTATTAGTGCTGATTCCTGTTTGAAAGAAGTTTTTCATGTTGTTTGGGGCAGCTTCGAATGGAACTGCTTCGTCGTTTGAGTCCCATTGCTTGACCAATTGACCATTCGTTCGCGGACCCCAGTTTTCACCAAAGGCATCGTAGTAATCTCCGGTATATGCAGTACCTGCGTTATAGCTGTATTTACCGTAACCTCCATTACCAAACTGATCTTGGAATTTCGGAAGTTTCAAAGGCTTTTCGACTACGGTGTTTGAGTTCACACTAATACCCCAGCCTTCGCTGTTCTGACCTGTTTTAGTGGTTACATAAATGACTCCGTTAGCTGCGCGTGAACCGTACAAAGCGGCAGCTGCAGGCCCCTTGAGTACCGAGATGTTTTCTATATCGTAAGAGTTGATGATTTGCGCGCCATTCCCGAAATCAATTGTAGAGGAACCATTCAATCCGTCTCCTGGAGAGAAGAGTCCATTGGTAATAGGTACACCGTTTACGATGAAAAGTGCTTGGCTGTTTCCATTGAGAGAAGTTTGACCTCGAATCGTGACATTTGAAGATGCTGTAGGCCCCGAAGAACCGCCGGTTACATATACACCAGCTAGTTTACCGCTTAGGTTATCCACTGCATTTGGCGCAGGCACTGATGCGATATCCTTACTCTTCAAGCCTTGTACTGCATAGCCCAAAGCACGTTCTTCACGCGATACTCCAAGGGCAGTAATGACTACTTCATCTAGTTGAATATCTGAGGTTTTCAATACCACGTGTACCACGGATTGACCTTTTATGTCCAAGGTTTGACTATCAAAACCGAAGGAACTATATGTTACTGTGGTTTGATCGTCATAAAGTTTTAATGTGTATTGGCCCATGGCGTCAGTAATGGTGCCGGAGCTGCTGTTGTTAAGGGTGATGGAAGCACCGATAATTGGGTCGCCGTTTTCATCGGAAACCGAACCGCTGAGTTCTTGTTGAGCCATCATAGCTGTCGATAGCCCAAGGAATACGAAGGATAAAGCAATAAAATGGAATAAACGATTTTGTCGTTTTCGCATAATAAGTGGTTGTTATGGAATAAAATGAAGTCATTGATCCTATCCAAAGGAATCAATGGTTGACAGTTTTTCTGTCGGAAAAAATAGGAGGGACCTAGCGCGCTTGAACAGTTAGAATACTCCGTAGGTACAAGGAGTAGATATCTGTGCTCCGAAAGGGAAAGCGAACTTAGATTTCGTTTGTGCGATGGGTTTTGAAGAGTTATTCTCTTCTACTAAGAGGTCTTCAGGATCCACTTCTCGGATATAATCATCCTTCGGGAAAGAGGGACTTTCGACCAGGGTAGGGTTCTCAAGAAATGATTCGTTTTTTCCGTCCATCGGGATGTGAAGGTACGCTTTTCAAGGGGCAATCCCAAACGAGTGCTAATTCGGTATAGCTCTAAGATTTCGGTGAAGGGTTAAACCTTCGACCTTTTCTCCAGAATGTCAACGAGGAAAAGCCTTAATGCTAAGCATCAGGGCTTTTTTGTTTGCTAGAGTCTTATGTATTTCATTAAAAGTGAAATAGTCTATGCAATTATTACTATCCTAGTCCGAGTCAGCAAGGCTGGCAATCCTCATACATGGCAGAGATTTTGGGTTTAACGCCCTGTTTTAGTTTTATAATGTTGTAAATCAGTACTTTACCGCTCACGAATAAATCAAAACTAATTGTCTTGATATTGCTAGCCGTCTTAGTTTTTAACTCTTGTCGAAAAACAGACTCTTATCGAACTGCGCTAGAACATGCATGTGAATGTGAATCTGTTTTAGCGCCATTGTCTGATTTTGTATATCGTCAGCATAAGTTGGACTTCAGTTATTAGTTTTCTAATTGAGACTTTAAAAGTTATAAAAGAGAGCCTAGCAATCGGATGTGTCAAATAAGACATTGATAATAGCTAGAGTTTTTATACTTTGCATATTGAACTCGACCAAAACCATGTTCTCTATGAAACCTCTTTTGTACATTGGAGTAGTAATGCTATTATTGGCATGTTCTAGCTCGTATGAGGAGGAGTATGTGCATTTATTAGAGAAACGCGTTGCGGCTCAAGAAAGGAGGCTAGAGGAACTTACTCATGCCTCCGAATCAAAATTAATTGTTTCCGAAAAAGACATAATTGACAAGACCTACGACTACATTGACTTCAATTGTGGAGATGCTGGATATGTCAAGGATGTACGTGGTTTTCAAAACGGTCCCAGTGAATGGGATATTATTGTTAATCTAAGTACCTTAGAATTTAACGATTATGGAGAGCCACTTGACAAATCGATTCGAGGTAAGGCATTTGTCATTAGCGATGTCATTTCAATAGTCTTCGATAACAATACTGTAATATGCGATTGAGTCATTTTTATTTTACATTAATAGCGGTATCACTAATATCGTGTGATACGTATGACTCCATTCCAGATCCATTCGAGGGTCGTTATTACGGATATGATACCGTCATTACGTTTGATCAGCCTTATAATTCATTAGATACAATTGTGCACAAAATTTACTTAGATGTTCAAGGGCTTCGGCCTAACGAGTATGATGTTTTTAATAATGATGGATTTTGGGTTCGAGAAGGAACAATCTTCCAAAATCAACTTGATATAAATATTGAGCCATTTAAAGGCATTATGAGATTGACTTTTGATAGTTTGAGTTTTAATGCTTCGGCCATTAGTCAAGGATATACTATTACCCACAAAGCTTACTTAAATCGATGAGAACAAGATTATTTTTACTCAATATAGCTATGGTGTTTAGCTTAATCAGCGATGGTCAGTCCTTAGACACTATTACAAAGAATATAAAAAAACCTCCGGTACTTGATTTGTTGAGTGGAAGACAAGTGCTGCAAAATTCTACTCCGTTATCCAGCCCTGTAAAGACTACAAGTCCAGCAGTAGAAAGAAATGTTCGAAAGAAAACCATAACAGAAAAAAGCCCAAGAGATAAAGCTGTATTAATTCGTGCAATTGAAGCTTTTGTGCCTGCTGATCAATTCAATGTATCCGTTTACAAAGAGTTGACGTATAATATTTCCGAATATTCGACTCAAAACATTGAATTACCAGGGGTTTTGAATGAAGAAGAAAGAATAGGAAATGGCTCTATTGAATTGATTAAGGAAAAAACAATTGTAAGATTAGAGGTAGATACTACTATGATTCAAGGGGACGTTGACTTTTTTGAGAGATTAGTGTTCAATACTCTTGACTTAGATCTTTTCGAAGACGAGGTCTCTGTTAAAATCTGGGATTTCCCTTATGCTCAAGTAAAGCGAAAAAATCGAGTATTAAAACCGGGGAATGAAAATGATAATTTGATCCAAGGAACTGGTGTAATTCAGGAGCCATTTTATACTAAGATGTGGGTTTGGGGAATAATTCTTGGGTCTATCCTGCTTATAGTAATTCTTATATACATCGTACGGAGAAAGCCGGAAATTGAGGATGAGGGTGAGTTAGTGATTGACAATAATACATTTAAAAAAATGTCATTGTCGGCGCTTGACAAAGCTCCAATCAGTTTGAAAAAAAATGAATTCAAAAAGCTTTTAATAGAATCTCCTGAGGCAGTTGCTTCTTTTATGGAGAATATCATTGAATCCGGTCAAGAAGAGGCTCTAATTGTATTTTCCACACTTGCCAAACCTTTCCCAGATTTGGTTGGTCAGCTTAAACCTCACATGACTTATAGTGCATATTTAACTTTGTTAAATCGGGTTGATGAGGATATTGAGGAAAAAATTGATCCCGATACTCAAGATAAATTTCTATTGACATTTAATAATACGGTTAGGGCTATCGCAAACGAGAAAAATAGTGTTGAGAAGTCACCAGATCATAAAGTCTTTGGATTTGTTGATCAACTCAGCGACATTCAGATATTTAAGCTGATGGAAGGTGATCGTCCAGAAATGAGTAGTGTTCTTTTTGCTCAACTTAAGGATACGCGAAAATTGAAGGTTTTAGAATTATTGGATCCAGTAGAAAAAAGTGAAATGCTCTTAAAATTGACTGACATGTCAAGATTACCGTTATCGGTGATCCGGGAAATTGGTCAGCGCTATGCTAGAAAAGCAAAGGAATTAGCAGGATTATACAATATTGATATTGATGGAATTGGGGCGATTATTAGCACTCTTGATGAATTAGAGGAGAATAAGCAGAAGGAGATTCTCGAGACGATGCTCCAAAACGATTTAGATAAAGGACAGATAGTGGAACAGAAATTCATCGGATTCTTTAATCTTAGACATCAAAGCCAAGAAATTCTTGAAAATGCTCTATCAGACATTGATACTGAAGTCCTTTTAAATTCGCTTTTTGGAACCGACCAAGAAACAATTGAAGCAATTCTCGCAGTCCGCCCACCGCGTGAGCGTGAGATGATTAAAAGTGAATTAGAGTCAGGGAAAACAGTATCGAGCGAGGCCAAGACAGAGGCTCGAAAAGTAATCTTAACTAATGTTCGACGTTTTGTTTAAGAATTATTTGATATCTGTTTTGGTTGTGTTGAGCGGAATTCTCTCAGCACAAAATCAATTAGCAATTGACAGGTCAATCAATCGTGTATTGGACGAGTGCTCAATTGATTTAAGCAAGGATATTACAGTTGGTAGTAGAATTTACATCCAATCACCTCGTGCCTCTGTAAACGTCCCCTTGTACGTAAAAGATAGAATTGCTAGTGAGATCACCGGGGCTCTCCAAGAAAGCAAGTTCAAGGTTGTTTATCAGCCGTTTTTAGAAGACCATACAATCAAAAAAGTGCATGTCTCGGATAGTGCACTGAGGGTAACTCATAGTTCTAGTATAGAAACACAGTTTAAGAACATGAGAAACGTTCTAGATAGTTTACAAGGATATAACATTGACCTCTTACTTGCTAGTAGAATTCAAATGTCGGAGCTAGGAGACTTGATTTTAAACGTATACATTGTTAATGCCAAAAATCTCGAAGTAGAGTCATCCTATGTTTATTATTCAAACAACAAAACGAGTAAGGGTATTCGAAAATCGAAACTAGAGGTTTCTACTTTTTTTGGCCAATATACTAGCGCTGTTGCCTACAGGGAATATTATTCAATAGGCCAAACAATAGGTCCTTTCGCGGTCAAACCTCAAGTTAATGCTGTGGATATTGGGTTTTCGCAACAAATTTTGGCAAATGATCCGTCGTTTAATGTTAGTGTTTTCAGTGGGATTGAGAGTACTCACATTAATGAAGGAATTAACGATAGTATTTATCAATTAAATTCGTCTTCTATTAATGCTGTACGAGCTGGCTTATCTGTTTCTGGAAATCTTTTCCTGGAAGGCTCAAAGCGTCCTGTTGCTGGGATTACACAAAAGGTTGTTTTTGCAAAACCTACATTAATTGATCAATATTTAGTTTCTGAGTCATCATTAAACATCTGCTTATCAAGGAATATATCTGCATTTGCTGCAATTAGGTATTCACAGCCAATAATTTCTAGAATTCCATATAAGGATATAATAGAGTTTCAATCGTATTCAATATGTTACGGAATATCACTTTCATTATAATTGCATTGGTTATAAGTGCCTCGTGTGTGCCGTTAGAGTACATAGAACCATCTGTGTCTGAAGTTGGTCCAACACCACGTGCGGAGGGCGTTCGCAATTTTTATTTTACTGGAGCTGATGAACCGATAAGGCTTGAATACAATAATGGCACAGCTCGTGGCCAGCTGTATTATCAAATTGATGACCCCTATGTTGATGTTTATATGGCAAAAGGTGGTAAAAATTCAGGTGTATCAAATGGTTATTCAAAGGAAACAGTGTCGCTTTGTTTTGACTATTATATAAAAGCTCAAAAAGCCATAATTGACGATAATTATCAATTCGCCAATGAGCAAATTGACCAAGCCATTGAATTGATTGAACTTCAGGAATTTTTTGATCTTAAAGGTTCAATATACTATCTAGCGGGTGATACTGCCTCAGCCAATTATTATTGGAATTACCTCAAGAACTAACTAAATTATTAAATATGAAATTTTCGCCAATTACCTTGATTGCTTACGTATTGTCACTATCAGTCCTATTAATAGGTTCTTTAGATACTGTCGGGGCTATCCAATTCACATCTAATCTTCCACAATTTCTCAAAATACCATTTTTGGATTTTGCCTCAATGTTTGTGGTTTTGGGAGGGGTTATGACCGGACTCTTTATCATGTACCCAACGGGGACCGTATTGAATGCCGTTGCTACTTTAAGACACGTTTTCTCTCACTATAGCGATAAAGGAGATATCGTTGAGAAGCAAGTAGATCGAATTCTAGAATATAGAAATGAATATGCTTCTGATAAAAATGGATTCATTGAAAGAATTAAAAACAAGACCAGCGATCCAACAACTCGGTTTATGTTTGATTTAGTGAGTACTAATTATTCCGCGAGAGAGTTAAGAGATATGTCTGATATGTACCTAGACAAACGTATGAATAGTGAGATTCAAAAGGCAGATGTATTATCTCAGATGAGTGCGACATCGCCCGCTTTTGGTATGTTCGGGACAATTCTAGGTCTGATCGTGATGTTAGGAAATCTTGACGATCCAAGTGCGGTAGGTCCAGGCTTGTCACTCGCATTGTTAACCACTCTATACGGTGTAGCATTTGCCAATCTCTTATTTGCGCCATTAGCGAAAAAGATTAAACACAATATGGGGATTGTTCAAACTAGAGAAGCGATTACGATTGAAGGAATAATTCTTATTAAAGAAGGGAAGTCGGAAATGATGATTAAAGATCAGTTATTCTCGCTTTTAGGTAAGGGATCAGAAGGATAATATATGGCACGCAAGAAAATTCAATTTGAAGAAGAGTCTGGAGGTGATGCTTGGTTGGCAACTTATGGTGATATGATCACTCTGTTGATGACCTTTTTTGTCCTATTCTTTTCAGTTTCGGATGTAAATGTGGCTCTATTTGAAGACCTTAAAAATGGTTTTGAGAGTGATGTTTTAAATACAGAAACGAATACTCCAATTTCGATGCTCGCTAACAGGCTAGATAGTATTTACGATCATCCTGAACATGACGATCCGGATGTCGAAGTTGAGTTACTAAAACGAGGGATTAATATCCGTCTCGCAAGCAATGATTTATTTAAAAGTGGAGACGCGAAATTATCCAAGTCGGGTAAAAAGACTGTTGAGGACGTTACAGAATCATTGTTGGAAATTGTAGAAAGATATCATTTGACTTGTGATGTGGAAGGACATACGGATGATGTACCGATGAGGAGTTATAAATTTCCATCAAATTGGGAATTGAGCGCCTCGCGAGCTGCTAATGTTCTTAGACAAATGCTAGAGAGCGGTATTCCTGAAGATCAAAGCCGTGCCATCGGATTTGCAGATAGAAGGCCTCTAATAGAACCCCGAGATTCAACAGGAACTTTGGTCAAAGGAGCGAGGAGAGCTAATAGAAGAGTAGAAATTATTATCCATTATTAAATATGGTTTTTCGTACCCGAATTTTAGTAGCAATAATAGTTCTAGGTTTTGGCCAATTGTACGGTCAACAAACCTCTCAAACTATTGATTTAACATCTAATACTAATACTTTCTCTCAAGAGCTTTGTGCGACTTCGAGTACGATAAACATTTCAACATACACTAATTCCGCTTCTGATTCCGCTTATCAGTGGGAAAGCAGAATAGGGACAGGATTATGGTCAAATTACAGTGGAGCTGATGCACAATTGGCCTCAATAAGCGTTTCTGCTCCAACAACTTCTAGTAATGAGGGCTATAGAAGGATTAGATATTATTATGTTTCGGGTACTTCTGGGCCAACGACGAGCGATACGATTACGGTTACGATTAAGCCTCTAGTTACGATTTCTGGTGACTCAGAAATTTGTCCGAACGAAGAAGTTATTTTAACATCGAACTACTCGGGAACTTGGACTACTACAAATTCTTCTAAAGTTCAGATTGTAAATCAAACGGGTAAAATCAAGGGTATAAGTGCCGGTTCTGCAACAATAAAAATTGAAAACTCTGACGGGTGTTATGCAGAAAAGCAAATAACTGTCGCAGCGGCTCCTACAATAGATGCTGGGATGTCAAATTCGGTATGTATTGGTTCCCAAGTTACACTTTCAGCCTCAGGAGCTGATACCTACTCTTGGACAAGTAGCACAGGTCAAACCGTATCACAAGGTGTCGCGTTTACTCCAACAGCAACAGCAACGTATACGGTTACAGGGACAAATTTGGCAGGTTGTACCGGTACAGATACAAGGACAATCACTTTAAATCCGATTCCAACTGTAACACCATTTTTAAGTGAAACTACTATCTGTTTTGGAGAAACGGTAACCTTAAGTGCTTCTGGTGCAGATTCTTACACCTGGAAAGATGCTAATGGCGATCCTATTGCTAGCTCTACCTTCACACCATCAACTTCAGGTACGCAGACCCTAACCGTTGTTGGCACAACAAATAGTTGTAGTAGTACATCGACAAAAGATTTAATAGTAAATCCAAAACCGACTATTTCTGGGCCATCTTCGGTTAAACCAAGTGAAGATATTATATTGTCAAGTACTTCAACTGCTTCTTCAGGAACAGCGTGGACAGTAAGTCCATCCGGAGTTGTTACAATTTCAGCCTCTGGAAATTCACTTACGGTTACAGGAACCACCTCGGGTTTAAACCAAAGTACAACTATCGAGTTTACTGATGACAAAGGTTGTAAAGCTTCAAGGATTGTTTCAGTTGAAAACATACCTAGCATACTAGGTACCAGCGACATATGTGCTGGGTCGACAACAACTCTTGATTTTGGTGGCTCAACCTATTCAGGTACATGGTCTATTTCACCAACTGATGGAAGCGTAGCGACTATTGCTTCCAATGGTTTAGTAACTGGGGCAAATGTGACGACATCAACATTGGCAACTGTTACATTCACAGCAACATCTGGTTGGGTTTCAACCAAGCAAATCACGGTTTACCCTAAACCGGTATTAACGGCAACTTCCAGCATAGCGCCAAATAGTGGTGGTCAAGTAGAAGTTTGTCCAGATGGAAAACTAGATCTAACTGCAACATCTGATGTTACTTTGAATGGTGTTGGATTTGTTTGGAAGGATCCAGCGGGTAACTCGCTCTCAAGTGTTACGGATTTAGTGCCCACACTCTATGGAGCTTATACATTGGATGGAACAAGTGTAGATGGATGTACGGCTGATCAAGTTAGTATTGACATTACACAGGGCGTTTCAGTAGCTGTAACCGGAGATGCCACAATATGTCCAAATGAAGAGGTAACACTTACTTCTAATTACACGGGTACATGGAGTTCAAGTTCTCCCGCAGTCAGCATTATAGATCAAAACGGTACGATAAAAGGTATCACACCAAATGGAAGTGCGACAATTAAACTTACTACTTCTCAAGGTTGTGAGGGAAGCATGCTTGTAACTGTTGCTGGTACCCCAAATGTTGAAGCAGGAGCCTCTTCTTCAGTATGTACGGGGACACAAGTAACGTTAAATGCTACATCTACAACCTCTGGTTATTCTTATAGTTGGACAAGCACTTCAGGTCAGGCAATTAGTCAAGGTGTTCCGTTTGTACCATCTCAAACAGCCACATATACGGTAACAGCTTCAGATGGATCGACGGGATGTTCGGCAACAGATTTAATTACTGTAACTGTGAACTCTAAGCCTTCAGTTACACCAACTTTAATTACTCAAAACATCTGTTTAGGCGAGTCAATAAACTTAACAGCTTCTGGTGCAGACACATATGTCTGGGAAGATGGTAATGGAGATCCAATCAACACTTCCTCTTATACTCCAACAGCTGTTGGGCAAGAGATACTCACTGTTGTCGGGACCTCTAATGGTTGTAGTACAACCGCTACCACGACAATATCTATTGGCTCAATTCCATCAATAACTGGCCCCTCAGTTTTATATGCAGGTCAAGACATAGAATTAGTATCAGCATCGGATCCCAAAACTCCTGCTTCGGATGCCTGGACCGTTTCACCGACTACGACGATCGTTGACCATCAATTAAAATCCTCTCAACCAACAACGGGAAGTATCTACGTATTAACAGGCCTATCTTCTGGAGTAGGTTCTAGTGTATCTGTTGTTTATGAAAATGAGGATGGCTGCCAATCGCTAGCAAAAGTTGTTTCAGTACAAGCCGCACCTTCCATTAGTGGTCAATCATCAATTTGTGTTGGCGGCTCAACTGTATTATCAATTTCAGGCGCGAGCACAGGTAATTGGACTATTGCAGACAATTCAGTAGCAAGCATAGCTCAATCTGGTACCGAAGTAACAGTGACGGGTGCAGACGTATCGGCGCCTACAATCACTACCTTAACATTCCAAGCT
>Ga0181563_10001545_pt1 | contig 22588 bp, 19 predicted proteins | sample 011ome_25_FD_133759 | JGI IMG/M metagenome (GOLD analysis project Ga0181563, IMG submission 133759) | Coastal salt marsh microbial communities from the Groves Creek Marsh, Skidaway Island, Georgia - 011512CT metaG (megahit assembly) | ecosystem: Environmental > Aquatic > Marine > Intertidal...
GTTGTACAAAAACCACGGTAAATGGGATGGGAAAATTCTATTGGATTCCACCTTTATCGCAAAGTCTTTAACACCGCGTTTTGAAGATAGCCCACAATATGGATACAGTTGGTGGCTAAAAAATTACAAGGGATATAAAGTCTTTATGAATCGAGGACATTTAGGGCAGTATGTGATTACCATTCCAGAAGAGAATTTAATACTGGTGAGGTTAGGACACAGTAAGGGTCCAAAAGGTAAAACTGCTGACCCCTTTACTCCAGACATTTATCGCTACATGGATATTGCACTAGAACTCAACCCTGATGCTAGCGCACCTTAATCTAAATAAAATTCTTTTTCTCGATATAGAGACCGTACCTCTGTATCCAAATTTTGATCAAGTTCCCGATCAAGAAAAAAAATTCTTTGCTTAAAAAACAGCCTATCAACGAAAGGATGAATTCTCCCCAGAAGCTTTCTACGAACGAGCGGGTATTTGGGCTGAGTTTGGTAAAATAATATGTATTTCCGTAGGTTATTTTACTCCTACTGGCCCGAGGGAATTCAGGCTAAAGAGTTTTACAGGAGAGGAAATACAGCTATTGAAGGATTTTAAAAAACTTCTTGAGTTACATTTTAATGGTCCAAAACATCGCCTTTGTGGACACAATGCAAAAGAATTTGATTTTCCTTTTATTGCTAGACGCATGTTGATTCATCAAATTTCACTTCCACAAAGTCTCCAACTTTTTAATAAAAACCTTGGGAAGTACCCCATCTTGAAACACTTCATCTTTGGCGTTTTGGAGATTTTAAGCATTATACTTCTTTAAAGTTAATGGCCCATGTTTTAGGAATTCCCTCTCCAAAGGATGATATCGATGGAAGTCAAGTAGCTTCAGTATTTTACCAAGAGAAAAACTTAGAGCGGATTATTACCTATTGCGAAAAAGATGTGGTCACCGTGGCTCAGGTATTTCTAAAGCTTCGAAGTGAATCCCTTCTCAAAACTGAAGAAATTATTTTTAGCCAATAAAAATAGCTATATTAGAATCCAATAAAATTTTGAATTACAATGGAACAAAACTTCGATGCTATAGTAGTAGGAACTGGAATAAGTGGTGGATGGGCCGCCAAGGAACTTTGTGAAAACGGATTGAAAACATTGGTGCTGGAGAGAGGGCGAATGGTGAAACATCTGGAAGATTATCCTACCATGCACTTAGACCCTTGGGACATGAAAAATGGAGGTAGGACTTCACAAGAGGATTTAAAAAAATACAATAAGCAAAGAAGGTGGGGAGTCAATGAAGGAAACCGTCATTTTTACAACAACGACTCTGAATACGACTACGACGAAGACAAAACATTTGACTGGATACGTGGAACTCAAGTTGGAGGTCGTTCTTTGATTTGGGGGCGTCAAACTTACCGCTGGAGTGACGATGATTTTGAAGCCAATTTACGAGATGGTATAGCTATTGATTGGCCCGTTCGCTATAAAGATATTGCTCCGTGGTATTCCCATGTTGAAAAATTTATAGGTGTTAGTGGTGAGGCATTAAATCTTCCTCAGCTTCCTGACAGTGAATTTTTACCTCCTATGGAGTTAAATTGTGTTGAAAAAGAACTTCAATCTTCTATTGCAAATAACTACAACGATCGTATCATGACAGTAGGTCGTGTAGCCCATATTACACAAGGGACTAAATCAGACGGGGGAAGAACACAATGTCAATTCCGAAATCGCTGTGATAGAGGATGTCCTTTTGGATCCTATTTCAGCTCTAACTCATCAACACTTCCTGCTGCAGAAAGGACGGGTAATATGACCCTTCGTCCAAACTCTGTTGTTTCAGAAGTAATCTATGATGAAACAACCCAAAAAGCAAAAGGTGTTCGGATAGTTGATGCACTCACCAAAGAAGTATTGGAATTCAACTCAAAAGTGGTTTTCATTTGTGCTTCTTCTATGGCTTCAACTGCTATTCTATTAAACTCAAAATCTGAACGTTTTCCGAATGGACTAGGAAATGATTCTGGAGAACTAGGTCACAACATTATGGATCACCAGTTAGGTAGCGGTGCCTCTGGGTCTTTCGATGGGTTTGAAGATAAATATTACACTGGAAGACGCCCTAATGGATTCTATATCCCTCGTTTTAGAAATGTGGGTGGGAAGAAAAAAGACGTTGACTTTTTGAGAGGTTATGGCTATCAAGGAGGTGCAGGACGGGGAAATTGGTCAGATGCAGTCGCTGAATTTGCCTATGGAAGTGAATTTAAAAATGCCATACTGAAACCTGGAAAATGGAATGTCGGTATGGGTGGTTTTGGTGAAGTGTTGCCTTATCACGAAAACCGAATGTATTTGAATTATGACAAAATCGATCAATTTGGCTTACCCAAAATTGTATTTGATGCAGAATTCAAGGAGAACGAAAAGAAAATGAAGGAAGATTGGAAAGTTCAAGCAGCAGAAATGTTAGAAAATGCAGGCTGCAAAGATGTGAATATCTATGATTCCAATGCCCCAATAGGAAAAGGGATACACGAGATGGGAACCGCTCGTATGGGACGAGATCCGAAAACTTCAGTGTTGAATAAATACAATCAAGTACACTCAGTACCCAATGTATTCGTGACCGATGGTGCCTTTATGGCCTCCTCAGGGACTCAAAACCCCTCCCTGACCTATATGGCTTTTACAGCACGAGCCGTAAATCACGCGGTGTCTGAATTGAAGAAAATGAATCTCTAAAGGATAGTTTTTTCATGCCCAAACGTCCAATAAAAGTCAACAAACAAACTCCTTTGTTGGATGTCAAAAAGCTTTCGCTTGAAATTGAAGAAAAATCACTCTTATCTAATATTTCTTTAAAACTATCTGATAATGAGATTCTTGCCCTCGTTGGAGAATCAGGAAGTGGAAAATCATTATTTGCACTCTCCCTACTAGGCTTGCAACCAAAAAAAGCTCAACTTACAACAGATCATCTTCTTTTTGAGGGAGACTCACTCTTGAATATCGATGAAAAAAAATGGCAAAACTTACGGGGGAATAAAATAGGCATGGTTTTTCAGGAACCTCAATCGAGCCTAAATCCTTCCATGCGATGTGGAAAACAATTATTGGAAGTATTACAACGACATACTACCCTTTCTAAAAAAGAACAAAAAACAAAAATCATTGAGGCCTTGACAGAGGTTCAATTACCAGACCCTGTTCGGATTTATAAATCGTATCCACACCAAATCAGTGGAGGGCAAAAACAACGCGTTATGATTGCGATGGCCTTACTATGCCATCCCAAGTTATTGATTGCAGATGAACCTACTACTGCACTTGATGTAACCGTTCAAAAAGACATTATTGAACTCTTAAAAGGGCTGCAAAAAAAACGAAATATGAGTGTCCTTTTTATCTCACATGATTTGGCTCTTGTAAAACAACTTGCCGACCGAGTTGCGGTAATGTATCAAGGAAAAATCATTAAAGAAAATTCTACTCAACAATTATTTAATAAACCAACTGAGCCTTACACCAAAGGACTCCTTTTTGCACGACCTTCAACAACTAAAAGATTACACCCTCTCCCTACACTTGATGATTACCAAAGTGGCACCTTTGAAGCACAAAACCAAACTGCAAAGGAACGCTCAGATCAACATAAAAAATTATATTCTCAAACTCCTCTACTTGAAGTTAAAGAAATTGAAAAAGTATATCCCAGTCGATTTGGACTCTTTCAAAAAACAGCTGGTTTCCAAGCAGTAGCTCCGCTGAATTTTTCTCTTTATCCACAGGAGACACTGGGTCTCGTTGGTGAATCCGGTTGTGGAAAGTCGACCCTTGCTAGAGCATTGATCTATCTTGATCCGCCTTCCAATGGAGTGGTTTACTTTAAAGGAAAGCCAATCATCCAGGGTGACAAAAAACTAATGCGTAACATCAGACAAAAAATTCAATTTGTTTTTCAAGATCCCTATGCCTCATTACACCCGTTGAAAACTATCGGGAGTGCAATCCAAGAGGTATTGTCCTATTATGCTATAAAAACTGATCAAAAACTGATTAAAGACGAAGCCTTAAGTTTGCTCACTCAGGTAGGCTTAACTGATGAGTTTTTTAATCGTTTTCCTCATCAGCTTTCAGGGGGACAAAGGCAACGTGTAGTGATTGCGAGAGCTCTTGCCTCAAAACCAGAGCTCCTTATCTGCGATGAAAGTGTAGCTGCATTGGATATTTCTGTTCAGGCGCAAGTATTGAATTTACTCAATCAACTCAAAAAAGAATTGGGTCTGAGTTATCTGTTTATTTCACACGACTTAGCTGTGGTAAAATACATGTCTGATCGGGTCATGGTCATGAAAGACGGTAAACTGGTTGAACTTCAAGAAGCAGATAAACTATATGCCAAACCTCAAAGTCAGTACACCAAAAAGCTGATAGAGGCTATACCAAATTGAGTAAAAGATACGCTGCCTAGGTTGAAGGGTTTGGAATGGCTTCGTGGATCGAATTTATTTCTTCAAGAATTTCATCACTTAGACTAATGGAAGCTGTACCTATATTTTCTTTGAGTTGATCAAGATCAGTTGCTCCAATGATATTACTGGTCATAAAAGATCTGTCATTTACAAAAGCCAGTGCAAGTTGAGTTAGTGTTAAGTCATTTTTTTGAGCTAAATCATGATACATTTCCACTGCATTTTTACAAGGATCTGAACTGTATCTATCGTAATGTGGAAAAAGAGTAAGTCGCGCTTTATTAGGTTGCTTTCCTCCTCTGTACTTTCCTGATAATACGCCAAAAGCAAGGGGCGAATAGGCTAATAGTCCTACCTCTTCACGATGACAAACTTCTGCATTTCCAACTTCAAAAGTCCTGTTGAGCAGTGAATAAGGATTTTGTATGGTTCGAACCCGAGGCCGATCTGAATTTGAAGCTCTTAAAAAGCCCATGGTTCCCCAAGGGGTTTCATTTGACAATCCTATATAACGAATATTCCCTTTTTTCACATGAGTGTTTAATGCGTCCAAAACTTCTTCAAAGTTTTCTTCCCACACCTCACCGCGTTTATAGTCATAGCCTCTCTTCCCAAAATAATTTGTAGGCCTTTCTGGCCAATGCAATTGGTACAAATCGATATAATCGGTTTGAAGTCGTTTCAGACTTTTTTCAACAGCAGTGTCAATAGTTTCTTTAGTATAACTCTTATCCGTTCGAATATGCTGCGTAAAAGCTGCTGGTCCTGCGATTTTAGATGCTAGGATTATCTTATCTCTGAGTCCTGATTTTTTGAACCAAGTCCCTATAAAACGCTCAGTGTCTCCCTGCTCTTCTTGCCTTGGAGGAATAGGGTACAATTCAGCGGTATCAAAAAAATTGATCCCCTGCTCATGGGCATAATCCATTTGATCATGGCCTTGCTGTTCAGAGTTTTGTCTGCCCCAAGTCATGGTGCCTAAACATATTTTACTGACTTTTATCTGAGTTCCGGGTAATAAATTGTATTCCATTATTTTGATTCTAAAAGTGATGTGATTTCGTCAAGTGAAGGACTTAAAACAACTTCAATTCTTCGATTTGCTGCTCTGCCTTCTGCTGAACTGTTTGGGGCAATTGGGACAAATTCACTGCGCCCGGCAGCAGTTAAATTTTCGGCTAATATATTGTCATTCTCAAGAAGAATATTGACAACTGCTGTAGCTCTCTTAGTCGAAAGATCCCAATTGGATTCCAATTGTCCTTTGGGTGAAAAAGGAACATTATCTGTATGACCCTCAATTAAGATAGCAATGTCTGGATTCTCTTCCAAGACAGTAGCCAGTTCCTTTAGCGCTTCTTTCCCTTCGGGTTCGATATCCCAACGTCCTGATTTGAACAAGAGTTTATTTTCCATGGATACATAAACCTTTCCATTTCGTTGTTCCACAGTCAATCCTTTTCCTTCAAAATTTAACAAGGCATCCGACAGTCTTTCTTTGAGTTCATCTAGGGCTTGTTTTTGATTTTGGATCATTTGTTCCAATTGATCTACACGCTCTGAACGTGACTGCAATTCAGTTTTTCTCAACGCAATTTCTTTCAATAAAGCATTATTTGCCGCAATGCTATTTTGAATTTTTTCTTCGCTGTTTTCTTTTAAAAGTGTGTATTTATCTTCCCAATCTTTCAGTTCTTGAAGCCCTTTAGCAACACTGTCCCTAGATCTTGAGAGGTACATTTCAACTTCCCCGAGCTTGCTATTTATAAGGTCCCAGGATTGCTGGAGCGAATCTCGTGATTTTTCATAAGCGTTTCGCTCTTTTTTAACTACCGCATACCGAGCTTCTAAATCATTAAATACTTTGGTAGAAACACACGCATTAAAAGCGAAAAAAAGAAAGGCGTAAGTGACTATTAAAGAATATTTCATGTTTAAAATTTGAGTTCAAGTCCAACGGGACAATGGTCAGAATGTTTGGCTTCAGGTAAAATAAAAGATCGGCTGATATTTTTTTCTAAAGGAGTACTGACAAGGGCGTAATCGATACGCCAACCTTTGTTGTTGTTCCTTGCATTTGCCCGATAGCTCCACCACGAATACTGATGAGGCTCTGGGTTTAGATATCGAAAGGAATCAATAAAACCCGACTGCATAAAATTGTCCAACCACTCCCTTTCTTCAGGTAAAAATCCCGATACATTTTTATTTCGAACGGGGTCATGGATATCAATGGCTTTATGGCAAATATTATAATCTCCACAGATGATTAGATTTGGATATTCCGTTTTGAGCTGGTTTACGTACTCTTGGAATTCATCCATAAATTGAAATTTGTAATCCAATCTTGCTAAATTGGTTCCGGAGGGTAAATACAAACTCATGATGGAAACCTCATCAAAGTCTACTCTGAGAATTCGACCCTCAAAATCCATATGTTCAATGCCACTTCCGTAGCTAATATTATTTGGCTTTTGCTTTGAGAAAATTGCAACTCCACTATAGCCTTTTTTTTGTGCTGAAAACCAATAATGGTGATAACCTAGAGCTTCTAAAACAGTTGTATCGACTTGCGATTCTAGTGCTTTGGTCTCTTGGATACAAATAACATCAGCTTGGGTAGCTTCAAGCCAAGAGGCAAATCCTTTTTTAAGGGCAGCACGAATTCCGTTAACGTTGTATGAAAGTAATTTCAATTCTATTTTTTACGAATATAAAAAAACCAAACGGTAAGGGAAACTAATTATCAAACCTAGATTTTACTTCTTTTGTAAAAAGTGAAATTAAATTTGTTTCAACAAGGATGTTATTGAAACTTGAGCTTGTATGGTTGCTTTTAAATCTTGGATTGCAACTCGTTTTTGCTCCATAGAATCGCGTTCTCTTAGAGTGACTGTTTGGTCTTCCAAACTTTGGTGATCAACAGTAATACAAAAGGGAGTTCCCAAGGCATCTTGTCTTCTATAACGACGTCCAACAGCATCCTTTTCATCGTAAACCGTTTGAAAATCCCACTTTAAATCATCGACTATAGTTTTCGCTAATTCGGGCAGGCCGTCTTTTTTAACCAAGGGCAGAACTGCTGCCTTATTGGGTGCAAGAGCGAATGGAAACTTTAATACTGTTCGGGTTGCTCCTCCGTCTAACACTTCTTCGGTTAGCGAATTGGAAAAGACAGCTAAAAACATTCGGTCCAAACCAATGGAAGTTTCAACTACGTAAGGAGTGTAGTTTTCATTGCGTTCTGGATCGAAATATTGCAATTTCTTACCCGTAAATTTTTCATGACTAGACAGATCAAAATCAGTTCGAGAGTGTATTCCTTCAAGCTCTTTGAATCCAAAAGGAAAACGAAATTCGATATCCGAAGCCGCATCGGCATAATGGGCTAATTTTTCATGGTCGTGAAAACGGTACTTTTCTTCTCCCATTCCCAAAGCCAAATGCCATTTCATTCGATTTTCTTTCCATTGGGCATACCATTCCTTTTGCGTTCCAGGGGGAATAAAAAATTGCATCTCCATCTGCTCAAACTCCCGCATTCTAAAGATAAATTGGCGTGCAACAATTTCATTTCTAAATGCTTTTCCAGTCTGTGCTATCCCAAAAGGCAACTTCATTCTACCTGTTTTTTGCACATTTAAAAAGTTGACAAAAATTCCCTGTGCGGTCTCAGGTCTTAAATACAGATCCATTGCTGTTTCTGCTGAGGCACCAAGTTTTGTTCCAAACATCAGATTAAACTGCTTGACATCAGTCCATTCTCTAGAACCAGATTCTGGACATGAAATTTCAAGTTCTTCAATTAATGCTTTGACATCAGCCAAATCTTCTTTTTCAAGCGATTTCCCTAAACGCTTCAAAATGCTTTGCGCTTTTTCTTGATTGGCTAAAACTCGAGGATTAGTTGACCTAAATTGAGCTTCGTCAAAACGATCACCGAAGCGTTTGGCTGCTTTTTGTACCTCCTTTTCAATTTTAGCTTCAATTTTCGCAACATAGTCTTCAACCAAAACGTCAGCACGGTATCTTTTCTTCGATGTTTTGTTATCAATTAAAGGATCATTAAACGCATCAACATGGCCAGAGGCTTTCCAAGTAGTAGGATGCATAAAAATGGCAGCATCAATCCCTACGATATTTTCATTGAGTTGAACCATGGCTTTCCACCAATATTCACGTATGTTGTTCTTTAGCGCAGCTCCATTTTGAGCATAGTCATAAACGGCACTTAATCCGTCATAAATTTCGCTTGAGGGGAAGACAAATCCATACTCTTTTGCATGGGAAATTACTCTCTTGAATTGATCTGTTTGCTGCGTCATGGCGCAAAAATAGTTCTTTTTGTTATTTTTAAAAGGCTCTTTATCTTAATCTATGAAAAAAAACAGCAAAGCAATTTTTCAGACACTCTCTGAATTTATTTTCCCACGACATTGTTATGGTTGTGAAGTACCCTTAGAATTTTATGAAAAGTATTTGTGCTTGAATTGTCAAATTCAACTGCCCCTTACGTTATTTCATCAAACTACTAAAAATCCACTTTTTCAAAAACTTTCAATCCGTTTTCCAACAGTAAGTGCCACTAGCTTGTTCTATTTTGAAAAAGACGGTGTTTTGGCACATTTAATCCATCTTTTTAAATACAACGGAGTTAAAGAAATTGGATCTTTTTTAGGAGCATGGCTAGGAGATCATCTTAAAGAAAGTACTGTAAAGGAGTTGGACGCCATCGTCCCTGTACCACTTCATACTGTAAAAAAAAGGAAAAGAGGCTACAATCAATCAGAGCTTATCGCTAAAGCCCTCTCAAAAAAAACTAAACTACCCTTGCTTTCAGATGTCCTTATTCGGGTAAAAAACACAACTGCTTTAGCACAATTAGGTGAAACTGAACGTGAGCTAGAAGTTCGAAACGCATTTGAATTAAACTTTAAATATAAAGATCAGCCCATGCATCTACTCTTGGTTGACGACGTGCTGACCACCGGAGCTACTCTTGCTGCCTGTGCTTCAGCCTTATTAAAAAATTCCAAAATAAAAATCAGCATCGCAGTACTTGCTTGTAGGTTGTAAGTAGAATATTGCTTTATTTTGTGGGTATATTCTAATGATGAGATTAGGCTTAAATATCCTCCTCTTGGGAGGACTCTTATTAACCACTGTACAATGTGCCAAAAGGGCTTCTCCAACAGGGGGGCCTAGAGACTCTTTACCACCTGTACTGATCAATGCTTCTCCAAAACTCAATACTGTTTTTTTTGACAAAGAGGAATTCAACTTGACCTTTGATGAATATGTAACACTTAAAGACATAAGTAAACAGTTGATTATTTCTCCTCCTTTAAGTTCTTCTCAATACAAAGTTTATCCTGTTACAGGCGCGTCTAAAAAAGTGACCCTAAAACTACTAGACAGTCTTATGGACAATACGACCTATACTTTCAACTTTGGAGAGAGTATCATTGATTTTAATGAATCTAATCCTTCCTCCTATTTGACCTATACCCTTTCTACTGGAGCTACAATTGATTCTCTTTACATCAAGGGAAGGGTAACCGATGCTTTTGAAAGAGAAACAGAGCGTTATATCTCCTTACAACTCTACCCCGTTGATAGCATTTATAAGGATTCTGTTATTTTCACTGAAAAACCACTTTATGTGACCAGTACTTTGGACACAACTATTTTCCGTTTTCAAAATCTCAGGGCGGGTAAATATGCGATTATTGCACTTGAAGATAAAGCTGGAAATTACTTTTTTGATCAAAATATAGACAAAATTGGTTTTGTAGATCGTCTCATTGAATTACCACAAGATTCCATACTCGATTTTAGACTGTTTCAAGAAAAAGCTAACTTTTTTTGGGATAAGCCTTATTTTATCAATGAACACCACATTGCTTTAGCCTATTACGGAGAGCGTGAAGATGAATCTTATAAAATGGTAAGTCAAGTGCCTGAAAGCTTCGAGTCTTTGGTCACTCAAAATAGAGAGACTGATACTTTAGACTATTGGTTTAGAGGAGCTGAACTGGATTCACTTCAATTTGAGTTCAACATTAAGGATTCATTGCAGATTAAAACCGTTTATTTTAAAAATCCCACTCCTGATTCATTAGTCGTGGATAAAAATACTTCTGGTAGTCTTCGGCTTCTGGAAAAATTTGAGCTTAAAACGAATCTCCCCATAACTGAAGTTAATTCTGAGCAGGTAAAAGTTACCAACATCGATACCCTTCCCGTTCCTGCGAGCTTAAAAATTCAAGAAAACTACGATCGTATTACGATTGATTTTGAGGTCATTCCCAATGATCGATATGAAATCACCCTATTGCCTAATGCCCTTGTTGATTTTTGGGGAAACACAAATGATACCCTTGTTTACCGAACCTCAACCAAAAAAATTGAAGACTACGGAAACATATTTTTGAGAGTCCAACATCAAAGTCCACATCCATATATTATAGAATTGCTCAAGGGCGATGAAGTATTTAGAAGGTATGACACACCATTAGAGGGCGGCAATTACTCGTTTAAATTACTTGATGCAGCGAAATACAGAGTACGTCTGATTGAAGATGCCAATCAAAATAAAAAATGGGATACGGGAAATTACTTAGAAAAAATCCAGCCAGAACAAGTCATTTACTATTGGAAAGAAATAGATGTGAGAGCCAATTGGGATATGAACGAAACCTTTAATACAAGTCAAAATTATCCCGATCTTCCAGAAAGCGCAACCGCTTCCGCTGTGCTTGAAGCTCCAGATAGTCAAGTTCAGCCGTAACCAGTGATTCTATAGCTGAGGGTCCTCCTGAGATACAAAGTCCTAAGGGATCGTAAACAGCTGTATGCCCAGTATACTCATTGTCTTTTTCGTCTTTACCAATTCGATTCACTCCAACAACATAAGATAGGTTTTCTATTGCCCTAGCCTTCAACAGGGTGTCCCATGCGTTGATTCTAGGTTTGGGCCAGTTAGCAACATAAAGAAGTAAATCGTAGTCTTGCGTATTTCGAGACCATACTGGGAACCTTAAGTCGTAACAGATTCGCAGACAAATCTTCCATCCTTCATAGTCAAAAATACCCTCATTTTCCCCTGCTCGATAAGCTTTGTGTTCTCCTGCCAATGTAAAAGTATGTCGCTTGTCGTAATACATCACCTCTTCAGTAGGAGTGACCATTATAAACCGATTGTAAAAATATGCGTCTTCCTGAATCACCAAACTCCCTCCCAGAACAGCATTTAATTTTGTTGCCCAAGTCTGCATCCATTGCATACTTGGACCTCCCATTGGCTCGGCTACAGCCTCTGGATTCATTGTAAATCCAGAACTAAACATTTCTGGCAATAAAACCAGATCTGTAGGATTTACGATCTTTTTTAATTGCTGATCAATATAGGCCCTGTTCTCCAGTGGAGATTCCCAAAAAAGTGGAATTTGTAAGGCTGTTAAGTGGAGTTTTGATTTCATAGAATATTATATGCTCAGCAAATTGAATATGTCTAAATTTATGAAGTTTTAAATTTTTTCCCGCTATGCGACTACAAATATTCATCTTAACTTTTTTGTTTATCCAGCTATCTGGTTTTGGACAATCTTATTTTCCACCAGCAAATGAAGTTTGGGAAACAAAAAGTCCAAAAGATTTCAATATCGAAATTGAGACTTTAAATAACGCAATAGAATTTGCGCAATCCAATGAATATTCCGGTAATAGAGATTTGAGGATTGCCATAGTTAAAGGTTTTGCAAGAGAGCCCTATCATAAAATTTTAGGACCTACAAAAAAACGAGGTGGACCTTCAGGTATCATTTTGAAGAACGGGTATCAAATAGCGAGTTGGGGAGATACCAAACGAGTTGATATGACATTTAGTGTGACCAAAAGTTATTTGTCTACTGTTGCAGGTTTGGCCGTTGATCGAGGCTTTTTTAAAACCAAGGATCCCGTTGCAAATAGTGTTTGGAACAGCACTTTTGATGGAGCTCACAACCAGCAAATTACTTGGCAACATTTACTCAACCAATCTTCGGACTGGTCAGGTACACTCTGGGATTCTCACGACTGGGCAGACCGCCCGCCTAGAGAAGGTAGCATCGACGATTGGAAAAACAGAAAATTCCATACTCCAGGCACACATTTTAAATACAACGATGTCCGCGTTAATCTGCTCGCTTATTCGCTTCTCCAAATCTGGCGCAAACCCCTACCACAAATTTTGAAAAAGTACATTATGGACCCCATAGGGGCTAGTAAAACATGGAGATGGTATGGCTATGACAATTCATGGGTAGAGTTAGATGGAAACAGAATGCAGTCTGTTTCTGGAGGTGGTCACTCTGGAGGTGGACTTTTTATCAATACCGAAGATCATGCTCGCTTTGGATTGCTCTTTATAAATGATGGAAATTGGAATGGCACACAACTAATTAGCAACTCATGGATTGAAGAGGCTACAACTCCCTCTCTAGCAAACAATAATTACGGGTATTTGTGGTGGCTCAATAAAAAGGGAAGCGCTCGTTTTTGGAATGGAGTTCCAGAAAATGTTTACTACGCCGCTGGCTTTGGTGGTAATTTTATCATAATAATACCTGATGAGGAGATGGTCATCGTTACCCGTTGGCTTGAACCCAGTAAAATTGGAACATTTGTAAAGCAAGTACTCAATGCCCTACCCTAAAGCACTTATCTTCGATATGGATGGTACTCTAGTGGACAATATGGAGTACCACAAACAATCTTGGATTGAACTTTTTAAGTTTCACCAATTGGATTTGGATTACACAACCTTTGATAACCAATATCACAAAGGGTCTTTGGTTGAAATTATGGCACAACTCTTTCCACATATAGAAGATAACAAAGAACTCTTCAGCATAGGAAGTTACAAGGAAGAGTTGTACCGAGAATTGTATCGCCCTCATGTTAAAGCCATAGACGGTCTGCATCCTTTTTTAAATCTTCAAAAAGAGAAAAAAATTCCAATGGGTATTGCAACTATGGGAGATCAACACAATATTGATTTTATCTTTAAAGCTTTAAAGCTGGAAACTTATTTTCACTCTACTACTGGTGGACATCAAGTAACTAATGGAAAACCCCATCCAGAGATTTTTTTAACAGCTGCCCAAAAATTGGGGGTTGCTCCTGAAGATTGTTTGGTATTTGAAGATACCCGCTCAGGTGTAACAGCAGCTCGTGCTGCAGGAATGCAAGTTATCGGTCTAACTACTATGTTTGACCAAAAAACTTTACTGGAATTAGGCTGTGTTCAGGCGGTCGATGATTTTAATGAAATCGATATTATTTGAGCTTAACTTAAAAAGAAGATTATTAAATCTAATTTTAAATATAACTAATTGAATTTAATAGGAATTTACTAATTTAATTTTTGTAAATGATAAGTTCGATACTTGAACTTCCCAAAATTTGATTTAATTTTAAAATTAACCCCATGAAAAAATCAATTAAACTTACCGCAATCCTTCTTGTTGCCTTATTCTTTTCAAGTTGTGCGACTATTTTAGGTGGTCCAATTACCGATTATCAAAAAACAAAATCTGCTCCTGGAGAACCTCAAAGAGATGTTAGGGTTGTTGCTTTAATTGCGGATATAATCATATTCTGGCCTGGTGCAGTAGTTGATTTTGCTACAGGAGCCATTTATAAGCCAGCTCCAAAATAATTTCCAGCTATAATCTACTTTTCCTTTACAGTAAAATAAAGGGAGAGTAGATTCCATTTCACGGTCTGAATTTAGTCTAGACGAGACCTAAAATCGATTAAGACCTAACCTACTATATTATATTATTATGTACCCTAAATCCTACCTACTGCTATTTTTAGCATACTTTCCATTCCTATTATTCTCTCAAAATATCCGCTTTGGGCTCAAAGGGGGGCTCAATCTCTCTAGAGATAAATTCGAACTCTATAGTCAAGGAATACCTTTAAATTTAAACACTGAGGTAGCAGCCTCCTACCACTTTGGTGGTTTGATGGAGTTTTATCTGGAAGATTCAAGAACTGTCCTTCAAATGGAATTTCTCTATACGGGAAACGGTATGCTCATTCGAGAAAATGAACTCTCCAAAAGAAAGCGATTCAACTTAACTCAAATAACCATACCTCTAGTATTTAAATTTGAAGCTAAAGAAGATTTATATTTTAATGGAGGCAGTTATTTTGGTCGTATCCTTACTGCTCAAGAACTAAACAGTCTTGGTCAAACCTCAAATATTAAAGATCGTTTTCAGCTTTTTGATCTCGGTTTTCTCCTTGGATTTGAATTTAAGGTAAACCAACGACTCTCCTTTGATTTGAGATACAATTACGGTCTACTTAATTTTAATAATGCCGATGCCTATGAAGGTTCAGAGACGGGAAGACTGTATAAAAACCGAACGGTAAATTACGGTATGGTCTATAAGTTTTGAAAAGACATTACCCCTTTAAACTCGCATACAGATATTCGCGGTTCATACGAGCGATATTTTCAAGTGATATCCCTTTAGGGCATTCTACTTCACACGCTCCGGTGTTGGTGCAATTTCCAAAGCCTTCTTCATCCATTTGATTTACCATATTCAATACGCGGTCGGTGGCTTCGACTTTCCCTTGGGGAAGCAAAGCGTATTGTGAAACTTTTGCAGAGACAAATAGCATGGCAGAAGCGTTTTTACAAGTAGCTACGCAGGCTCCACAACCGATACAAGCAGCAGCGTCAAAAGCTTTATCCGCATCGTATTTGTCAATAGGAATAGCATTCGCATCCTGAGTATTTCCAGAAGTATTGACACTTACAAAACCACCTGCCTGTTGAATACGATCAAAAGAGGAACGATCGACAGTAAGATCTTTAATTACAGGAAAAGCTTTAGCTCTAAATGGCTCTATGGTAATGGTATCCCCGTCTTTAAATTTTCGCATATGTAATTGACATGTAGTAATCAAACGGTCTGGTCCATGTGCTTCACCATTGATAAACATAGAACACATTCCACAAATTCCCTCACGGCAGTCGTGGTCAAAAGCGACAGGATCAATTCCTTTTTCGATTAACTCTTCATTGAGCACATCCATCATTTCAAGAAAAGACATGTCAGGAGAAACCTCGCTCATTTGGTAGGTTTCCATTTTTCCTTTTGCGTCCGCATTGGCTTGCCGCCAAACTTTTAGTGTCAGATTCATCATTCTATTTATAAGATCGTGTTTTTACTTCAATTTCCTCGTAGTCCAACTGCTCTTTATGCAATTTCGCTTTGGAGGGTTCTCCCTTGTATTCCCAAGCGGAGACAAACGTAAAGTTTTCATCATCTCTCAGTGCTTCTCCTTCAGGAGTTTGCGACTCTTCCCTAAAGTGACCACCACAAGATTCGTTGCGTTCTAATGCGTCTTTAGCAAATAATTCACCTAGTTCGAGAAAATCAGCGACTCTAGCTGCCTTTGCTAGTTCTGGATTGAACTCTGAGGTTGTGCCTGGGACTTTTACATTTTTATAAAAATCTTCTCTAAGAGCTTTTATCTCTGTAATCGCTTCTTTAAGCCCTTTTATATTTCGTGACATCCCACATTTGTCCCACATAATTTTACCCAATATTTTGTGGTAATAATCTACAGTATGGGTTCCTTTGTTGTTCACAAAAGCATCTAATTGTGCTTTTACTGAAGCCTCTGCCTTTTCGAATTCAGGGAGGTCAGTATCAATAGTCCCTGTACGAATGTCCTCTGCGAGATAATCTCCTATAGTATAGGGTAAAACAAAATAGCCATCAGCAAGACCTTGCATTAAGGCTGAAGCTCCAAGTCGGTTTGCACCATGATCTGAAAAATTCGCCTCACCTATGGCATAACATCCAGGAATAGAAGTCATTAGATTGTAATCTACCCAAACACCTCCCATGGTATAATGTACCGCTGGATATATCATCATAGGGGTTTCATAAGGGTTTTGATCTACGATTTTCTCATACATCTGGAAAAGATTGCCGTACTTGGCGCGAACTACATCCTGCCCTAACTTTTTGACCAGGGCTGCATCGTTTTCATCGAGACCTTTAACATGTGCTTGTTCTTTACCGTAACGTTCTATGGATGCTGCAAAATCTAAATAAACCGCTTCACCCGTTTTATTTACTCCATAACCTTCGTCACAACGTTCTTTGGCTGCACGAGAAGCTACGTCTCGAGGCACAAGGTTTCCAAAAGCTGGATACCTTCTCTCTAAATAATAGTCGCGATCTTCCTCCGCGATTTCTGTAGGCTTTAACTTTCCTTCACGTATGGCTTTGACATCATCTAATTTTTTAGGCACCCAAATTCTTCCATCATTCCGTAAAGATTCCGACATGAGGGTCAATTTAGATTGGTGCTCGCCTGAAACAGGAATACAGGTAGGGTGAATTTGAGTAAAACAAGGATTTGCAAAATGCGCTCCTTTTTTATGAATTTTCCAGGCAGCAGAAACATTACTCCCCATAGCATTGGTAGATAAGAAAAATACATTTCCATAACCTCCAGAGGCTATTACTACGGCATGAGCACTGTGTCGTTCTAACTTTCCATTTACTAAATTTCGAGCAATAATTCCTCTCGCTTTTCCGTCAACCAAAACAAGGTCCATCATTTCGTGACGGTTGTACATTTTAATTTTACCTCGACCAATTTGACGGTTCATAGCAGAGTAAGCTCCTAACAATAATTGCTGTCCAGTTTGCCCTTTGGCGTAAAACGTTCGGGACACCAATACCCCTCCAAATGATCTGTTGTCTAATAACCCACCGTAATCCCGTGCAAAAGGAACTCCCTGAGCAACACATTGATCGATGATGTTGGTAGAAACTTCAGCTAAACGATGAACATTAGCTTCTCTAGAGCGATAGTCTCCTCCTTTAATAGTATCGTAAAAAAGACGGTAGGTTGAATCCCCATCTCCTTGATAGTTTTTTGCTGCATTAATCCCCCCTTGAGCTGCAATAGAGTGTGCGCGTCTTGGTGAGTCTTGAAAACAAAAAGTTTTTACATTGTAACCTAGTTCAGCTAAAGTAGCAGAAGCAGAGGCTCCTGCCAAACCCGTTCCAACAACAATCACATCTATTAATCGCTTGTTGGCTGGGCTCACCAAATTGATGTTGCTTTTATGTTGTGTCCACTTATCGGTTAAGGGGCCTTTAGGTATTTTAGAATCTAATGCCATATTAAAATGCGGTTAAATGGTGAAACAATGCAATAAATACAAACCCGATTGGGATGACAATAGAAAAGGCTATTGTAATAAATTTTATCGTCTGGGAGTATTTATTGTTTACCCCTACAGTTTGAAATGAGGACGCAAATCCGTGGTACAAATGCAAGGCAAGAAATATAAAGGAAAGTAAATAAATACCAACTCTTACTGGGCTTTCAAACTTGTGAATCAACTCTTCAAAATAACGCTCTGAATCCAAAGGCAAAACCTCAACGTATTTGTAGTTCATCTCAGGAACCCAAAAATCGTAAAAGTGTAAGGCAAGAAAAGAGAGGATTACAGCTCCAGATAAAATCATATTTCGAGATACCCAAGGAGCATTGGCACCACCCTTGTAACTCTTGTACTTTACTGCTCTTGATTTCCAGTTCTGAAGTTCAAGGACAAATCCCATAGTAAAGTGAAACAAGACTCCTAGGATTAATATCGGCTGAAAAATAAACTGCACTAAAGGGTTATTTCCCATAAAGTGTGAAATTTCATTAAATAAAGAAGGACTAAAGACAGAAGTAATATTGATGGCAAAATGCTGGGTTAAAAAAATCACCAGAAAAAGGCCCGAAAGTGCCATGGTAAGTTTTCTACCAATTGAAGAGGCGATTAAAGTCATAGGTTTTCAATTTGTTGAACAAAATTAAGGCATAAACTCTCAGCGACAAACTGCTTTAACGTATTTTTCCGAATAAGAATAATATGCTCGAGTCTTGAGTAGCCTCTGTTTAAACTTATGCTCTAATTTTTTAGTTAATCTTTAAAAAAGCTAAACAAAACTTGACAATTTCAATCGGCTTGGCTTTTCTGAATTTTAAAAACAGCTATCTTAGTAAAAAACAATCTATGCGTTACCATCCAATTCCAGCTTCAGTTTACAAACAAAACAGAACGCGGTTTGCAAATGCACTTCAGCCCAAGAGTCTAGCTGTTTTCAACTCCAATGACATCTATCCCATCAGTGCGGACAGCACCTTGCCATTCCAGCAACATCGAGATATTTTTTATCTCAGTGGTATTGATCAGGAAGAAAGTATTTTAGTAATCTTTCCTGATGCGCAAGAGGAAAAACACCGAGAGATTCTTTTTGTTAGGGAGACAAATGAGCATATTGCTGTTTGGGAAGGAACCAAACTCACAAAAGCTCAGGCGCGTGAGCGAAGTGGTATTCAAACCGTCTATTGGCTGGATGAGTTTAAGCGAATATTTCAGGAGTTGAGTGCCCAATGCAACTGTTTTTATTTTAATACCAATGAACACTACAGGCAAGCGGTGGAAACTCAAACAAGAGAGGACCGTTTTATCGATTGGTGTAAAAAAACCTATCCCGCTCACAGTGTTGGGAAGAGTAACCCCATACTTCAGCAATTGAGATCAGTTAAATCTCCAGAGGAAATCGAGCAGATTCAACAAGCTTGTGACATTACTGAAAAAGGATTTAGAAGGATATTGTCTTTTATCAAACCTGGGGTTTGGGAATATGAAATTGAAGCTGAATTTGTTCATGAATTCATTCGTAATCGATCCAAGGGTTTTGCCTATACGCCAATTATTGCTGCAGGTGAAAATGCCAATGTCTTACACTATATTGAAAACAATAAACAGTGTCATAAAGGAGATCTGGTGCTTATGGATGTCGCGGCTGAATACGGAAACTATTCAAGCGATATGACACGTACCGTACCTGTTTCAGGTAGATTTACCTCAAGACAAAAAAAAGTCTATGAATCGGTTTTAAAAGTGAAAAAAGAAGCGACTCAACTCCTTAAACCAGGTGTTATTTGGAAAGAATTTCACATTGAAGTCGGAAAACTGATGACTTCTGAATTGGTAAAGCTAGGCCTTTTAGACAAGGCAGATCTTCAAAACGAAAGTACTGAAAAACCAGCTTATAAAAAGTACTTTATGCATGGTACAGCACATCATATGGGCTTAGACACTCACGATTACGGATTGCTTCACCTACCCATGGAACCCAATATGGTATTTACTGTCGAACCCGGTATTTACATTCCTGAAGAGGGCTTTGGTGTTCGACTTGAAGACGATGTCGTTATCCAAGCTGAAGGAGCTCCTCTAAACTTGATGAGCTCAATTCCTATTGAAGCCGAAGAAATTGAAACGCTGATGAACTCATAAAAAAAGCCATCTGTACAGATGGCTTTTGAAATTAATTTAGGCTGGTGTTTATCCTGCGACAGGTTTTAAATTACGCTGCCAAAAATACAGGATGGTAAACAATACGATTAAGACTCCTGGGAAACTAATCATATACGTTAGTGTTTGTTGACCAGCAGCTAAATCTAGTGCTGTACCTGTAAGTCCATTTGCGGCTTGTTCAACGGTAGAGTTGTCAATCCATCCTCCGATTATCGGTTGGAAAATTGAAGTAGAAAACATTCCCATACCTCCTACTATAGACATTCCTAGAGCACCACTAGCAGGGATTTTTTCTGCTACAAAGCCAATCATATTGGGCCAAAAATAGCAAACACCTAAGGCAAAGAAAATTGCCGCGACATATACCATTGGTCCTGTTTGTGTACTAAACAAGAAAATTCCAATTGCAGCCAGTACTGCGGAGCCAAGCAAAACTCCTGTTTGATCAAACTTGTGTACGATATCTCCACCAAAGTACCTTCCTACAGCCATAAGGCCTGTAACAAGTGCCAAGATAAGCATGGGCTGAGCTCCACTACTTTGCATGATTAAACTGGTCCACTGTTGTGGTCCAAATTCTGAAATTGCCGTCAATGCCATACATCCTAAAATAAAAATGTAAATCGGAGTAGCCATAGCTTTTAAATTTCCAGTCACTGAGTTTGCTGCTTCCACTTTTGATTTTGGAAATTCTTGCCCGTAAAATAAATAGACATAGATCAAAGTTGGAATCACGATGACCCAAATCTGTGCTTGCCAGCCCAAATCGGCATCAGTCATGAACTTGGAAATTAAACTTCCCAATACGATTCCTCCTGGAAACCACATATGGAAACGATTCAATAAAGTGTTCATTTCTTTACCCTCATAAGCATCTGCTATCATTGGGTTACAAGCGGCTTCGGTACATCCATTTCCAATCCCAATAAATAGTGTGGAGATTAATAATCCCACATAGCCTCCCGAGTAGATGGTAAGGATGATCCCCAGCATGTGGGTGAGGAAAGCGAATTGCATGATTCGTTTAGGACCGATGGTATGGTAAAATAATCCTCCTAAAATCATGGAAATAGGGAATCCTAAAAACCACATGGAGTTTATAAATCCAAGTTGTTGTCCACTAAGGTCAAATGCCTCTCCTAATTGAGGCAAAATTCCAGCTCGAATACTGAAAGAAAATGCAGTAGTTATTAATGCAAAACAACTTCCGTAAAAAAGTCTGTTTTTATTATTCATAATAGTTTAAATTTCAATTTTGTTCATCTAAAGATATAATATTTTAGAAAAGGGCAAAACGAAAAAAATTAAAACCAGTCAAAATACACCTAATTGCCTAATGGCAACCGCAATTGGTATCACAGGAACCTCCTTTTTTAGATTTTGATTTGGGCATCCATTTATATATAAGAAAAGCTACAGCAGCTATTGCTGCAAACAAAACGAATAAGTGCTGAATCCATTCCATTAAGCTAAAATTTGATAGGTTGAGAATGCAATGACATAAGCCAATATTGACATTCCAAACAATTGAATCATGGGCCATTTCCATGAGTTGGTTTCTTTTTTGACTACAGCTAAAGTACTCATACATTGCATAGCAAAAGCGTAAAATAACATTAAAGAAATTCCACTGGCTAGGTTAAAAAGCGGTTTACCGTCTGACCTTACTTCAGATGCCATACGGTTTTTAATGGTCTCTTCAGCATCGCTTTCCACACTGTATATCGTGGCCAGGGTTCCGACAAAAACTTCACGCGCTGCAAAGGAACTGATCAGGGCAATTCCTATTTTCCAATCATAGCCTAAGGGGGTAATGACTGGCTCAATTGATTTTCCTAAAATCCCGATATACGAATGCTCTAACCTATAGGCGTTTACTTTATTTGAAAGTGCTTCACCTTCAAGTTCAGTATGATTTGCTGTTACTATTTGCTCCGCTTCTTCAAAATTTTTCCCCGGTCCGTAGGAAGCCATTACCCATAAAAGAATCGAGATGGCAAGAATTATTTTTCCTGCCTCTGCAACAAAACTTCTCGTTTTTTCCCATACAGTTATCCCTACATTTTTAAGCAAAGGCAGTTTATAATTGGGCATTTCAACAACGAAATAACTCTTCGACTGAATATTTAAGGTTTTACTTAAAATCCAGGCTGAAAGTAAAGCCATACCAAATCCAACTAAGTAAAGGAACATCAGCATCAATCCTTGGTAGTTGAGTCCAATAAAAGAACCTTCTGGAATTACTAAAGCAATTAAAATAGCGTAAACCGGTAGTCGGGCAGAGCAGGTTGTAAATGGAGTTACTAAAATCGTAATCAAGCGTTCTTTCCAGTTTTCAATATTTCGCGTAGCCATTACAGCAGGGATGGCACAAGCTGTTCCTGAAATTAATGGGATGACACTTTTCCCATTTAGCCCAAACCTTCTCAAACCGCGATCCATGAGAAACACTACACGACTCATATAACCCGTCTCCTCGAGAATGGAAATAAAGAAAAATAAAAAGGCTATTTGCGGAATAAAAATAACGATCCCTCCCAAACCAGGAATAATACCCTCTGCCAGTAAACTGGTAAATACTCCCTCAGGAAGTGTAGATTTTACTCGTTCACTTAAAGAAGCAAAAGTAGAGTCAATAAAGTCTTGAGGGATACTACTCCAATCAAAAATGGATTGAAAAATTGTCATTAAAATGACAAAAAA
>Ga0181563_10001554_pt1 | contig 22495 bp, 22 predicted proteins | sample 011ome_25_FD_133759 | JGI IMG/M metagenome (GOLD analysis project Ga0181563, IMG submission 133759) | Coastal salt marsh microbial communities from the Groves Creek Marsh, Skidaway Island, Georgia - 011512CT metaG (megahit assembly) | ecosystem: Environmental > Aquatic > Marine > Intertidal...
CAGCGCCGCCTACCGCGCCCATCTGGTGGGCGTGCTGACCAAACGCGCCGTCACCAACGCGGCCTAAGCGTAACAGAGCCAACAAAAGCCCCGGGAATGCCCCGGGGCTTTTTTACGCCCCCCAACCCGGCCGCCTGCGCTGCTTTCTTCTGCGCGCGCAGATCCCATGCGCACCCGCCATCCGAAAGGGGCCGAAGACGCGCCATGTTGGGCGGTAATTCCATTCTGTGGGCAGGCGGCCAGGCGCCGGTTTTGACCCGCATGCAAAAGGACCAACAAACCGATGAGCACCCCGCCCAATGTTTTGTGGATCATGGCAGACCAGCTGCGCTTTGATTACCTCAGCTGCTATGGCCATCCGCACCTGCATACCCCCCATATCGATGCTTTGGCAGCGCGTGGCGTGCGGTTTAGCAACGCCTATGTGCAATCGCCTGTCTGTGGGCCCTCGCGCATGTCGGCCTATACGGGGCGGTATGTGCGCAGCCATGGCTCTACGTGGAATGGCATGCCTTTGCGGGTGGGCGAACCGACATTGGGCGACCATCTGCGCGCCGCCGGGGCGCGGGCGGTGTTGGTGGGCAAAACCCACATGACCGCCGATCTCGAGGGCATGGCCTGGCTGGGGATAGACCCCAAAAGCCAAATTGGTGTGGCGCGGTCGGAATGCGGGTTTGAACCCTTCGAGCGCGATGACGGCCTGCACCCCGATAGTGCACGGCAAAACTGGTCGGCCTATGATGATTATCTGGTGGCGCATGGCTTTGCCTCGGATAACCCATGGCACGATTTTGCCAATTCCGGGCTAGACGCCGATGGGCAGCGCCTGTCGGCGTGGCTGCTGAAAAACTCGCGTCTGCCCGCCAATGTGCCCGAAGAACATTCCGAAACCGCGTATATGACCGATAGGGCCATAGAGTTCATGCGCCAAGCACAGGCCGACGGGCGGCCATGGATGTGCCACCTGTCCTATATCAAACCGCATTGGCCCTATATTGTGCCTGCGCCCTATCATGACATGTATGACGAAACCCATATCGTGCCGCCGGTGCGCGAAAGGGCCGAATTTGGCACCGACCACCCGCTGCTGCGCGCCTATCTGGATGCGCGCGTGTGCAAAAGCTTTTCGCGCGACGAGGTGCGCGAAACGGTGATCCCGGCCTATATGGGGCTGATCAAGCAGCTGGATGATAATTTGGGCCGCCTGTTTGCCTGGATGCAGGCCGAGGGGCTGGCCGATACGACCATCATCGCCTTTACGTCAGATCATGGCGACTACATGGGCGATCATTGGATGGGTGACAAAGATTTCTACCACGAAATGGCGGTCAAAGTTCCGCTGATCATCGCCGACCCGCGCCCGCAGGCCGACAGCACCCGTGGGAAGGTAAGCGATGCGCTGGTCGAGATGATCGATCTGGCCCCCACCTTCATGTCGGCCTTGGGGGCAGGGGCCAAGCCCCATATCATCGAAGGGCGCGATCTGACCCCCATTTTGCATGGCACAGGCGGGTTTAGCCGCCGCTATGTGATCTCGGAACACGATTATCACTGGTCCGAAATGGCCCAGGCCCTGGGGCAGCCCCAAGAAAATGCCCACACAAAGATGATCTTTGATGGGCGTTGGAAATATATCCGCTGCGAAGGCTTCCGCCCGGTGATGTTTGATCTGGCCGCAGATCCCAACGAATTGCACGATATCGGCGCATCCGATCTGCCTGAGCATCACCAGGTGCGCGCCCGGATGGAGGCGGCGCTGTTGCAATGGGCCAGCCGCCACCATACCCGTATCACCGCCACCCCGGCGGTGCTGGCGCGCCAAAAGATCGCGGCAGAGACGGGCATTTTGATCGGGTTTTGGGACGAGGACGATTACGAGAAAACGGTTGGCAAACCCTTTTCCGCGCTTGTGCCACATGGGCGCCCATAGCCGCGCTGCCACCCCCGCGCTAATACGGTAGTGGGCGATTACGGTTGGCTTGGGTCGGGCCAAGCCCTAGTGCTGGGGGCAGACATGCCCCAAACGCCCCAGGTGCCCCAATGATCGCCCGCCCAACATCGCAGCTGTCTGGCTATCTTGCGGCCTGCACCATTGTTTTGGTGTGGTCTTGCTGGCTGATCGTCAGCCGCGTGGCCAATGACAGCGGGCTGACAATCTACGATCTGGCCGCCATGCGCTATGGTCTGGCCTCGATCGTGGCGCTGCCATTGTGCCTGATCTACAAACCTTGGCGGCACTTGCGGCTGGTGCAGATCGCTGTGATCTCGTTCATTTTGGGGCCGGTCTATATTTTGGCGGTCTTTGCTGGGTTTTTGTTTGCCCCTGCTGCCCATGGCGGCATTTTTATGAATGGCCTTTTGCCGTTTCTTAGCATGCTGTTGATGGCGCTTTTTGCCAAAAAACACCCCAGCCTGCGGCAATTGGGGGGGGCGGCGCTGATTTTGGGCGCGACGGTGGTGCTGGCTTGGGATGGCAGTGCGATGGGGCATGCGCAGGCCTGGATTGGCGATGCGCTGTTTGCCGTGGGGGCGCTGTTTTTTGCCGTCTATGTGATGTTGTCGGGGCGCTGGCAACTGGGGGCGATGCAGATCATTTTTTGCGGCACGACTGTAAACGCAGTGATCTATCTGCCCATCTGGTATTTCTGGCTGCCCAGCGGCTTGGCAGATGCGCCGCTGCAGCCCTTGGCTTTGCAGGCGGTCTATCAGGGGTTTGTGCCCAATTTGGTGGGGTTGATCTTTATCGCCCATGCCTCGCGCACCATTGGCAATGCCGATACATCGGCCATTTTGGCAGCGGTGCCGGGGGGTGGGGCGCTGTTGGGTTTGCTGATACTGGGCGAGGCGCTTAGCCCCTTTGGGGTGGGGGCCTTGGTGCTGTTAACGGTGGGGCTGTTGATCAGCGTGCGCCCGGCCAAACCTGTGCCCCTATCTTAAACCTCTTCTATACGGTCGGTGGCAGGTGGTGGCGCGGGGAAAAGCGCCTGCAGCTTTGCATAGGTTTCTGCGTCTAGCGCGTAATTGATCGCCGCCAGCGAGGGGGCAAGCTGTGCGGCGTTGCGCGCCGATAAGATCGGCAGGGGCGCCGCGGGGTGTTGCAGCACCCAAGCCACCGCCAAAGTGGCCGGGTGCACCCCCAGATCGGCAGCCAGTGCCGCCAAATCCTGCGCGGCCTTGTGCATTTGTGGCAGGCCATAGCGCGCGGCATATCGGTGATCGGTGGCCAAACGCCCCTCGGTTTGGGCATCGGCGCTGTATTTGCCGGTCAGCAGCCCGCCGCCCAAGGGCGAATAGGTGCAGGGCACTAGCCCCTCGGCCTGTGCCATCGGCAAAATTTCAACCTCGGCCTGGCGCTTTACCAGATTATACATAGGCTGGATATGGCTGATGGAGGTGCCCAGCTTTGCCGCCACAGCCTGCGCCTTCATCACCTGCCATGCTGCAAAATTCGATACACCGATATGGGTGATTAGCCCATCGCTTTGCAGTTTTGCCAAGATTTCGAAGGTTTCTTCCAGCGGCGTGGCATCGTCGAAACGGTGTAAATACAGCAGATCGACATGATCTAGCTGCAGGCGCTGGCGGCTTTCATCGAAGGTGGAAAGAATATTTTGCCGCGACGAGCCGCCCACATAGCCTGCCTTTGTGGCCACGAACACCGCCGCGCGTTCCGGGCGCACCAGATCGCCCAGCAAACGCTCGGACGCGCCGTTGGTATAGGCATGGGCGGTGTCGAAATGGGTGATGCCCGCAGCCCGGCACGCGGCGTATAATTCGGCCGCGTCGGCTGCGCTGGCGGTGCCGCCAAACTGCATGGCGCCAAAGGCAAATCGGTTGGGTCCAAAAGCTGTCATGGGCGCAGGGTGCCATGCGGGCAAGGATAAGAAAAGCCCGTTTTTCATCGGCGCATCTGGTGCAGGGAAAGCGGCCCGACAAACTTTATGTATTAGATTGTCTGTGAGCTACAATAATCTGAAAATAAATGAAAAAAATAGCTCCCTGTGCCATGGAAGGGAAAGTGCTGAAGACGCGGCACAGGGGGCGCTGCCAACGGGGAGGTCGGGCCGATGGCCCGAGTTGACCTTGCACATTTAAGCACCCCACAGCAGAAACAAGTGCGACAAAGCGGCAAGGCCGCACGCGGCTTGCAAATGGGGCGCTAAAGGGCCAGTCTGGCGCGCAAGGCGCTTGCGCCACAACCGGCAAGGAGACATACACATGACCCACAAAGGACGGTGTTATTGCGGGGCGGTTCACTACCAGATCACGGGGCCATTGCAGGCGCAGTTTCAATGCCACTGCCGCGAATGCAGCTACATCACAGGCGGGGGGGCAAATTTGGTGGCGGTGGTCAATGACGCCGATTTCGCCTTTACCAAGGGTGATCCAAAAATCTTTGCCCGCCCGGATTTAGAGACGCCGGTGCAGCGCTATTTCTGCGGGGCGTGCGGCACGGCGTTTGGCTCGGTCAGCCCGTCGCGGCCCGGGGCCTTTATCGTAAAGGTGGGCACGCTGGATGACCCGTCGGTGTTCAAGCCGCAGGCGGCCATTTTCACCTGCGACCGGCAAAGCTATCAGGCCATACCAGAGGGTTTGCCAAGCTTTGACAAACGCCCACCCAAACCTGCGCAAAGCAGCCAATCGTAACGGGGTGGGGCATGAAACAGCCAAATCTCAGCACCCCCACGCTGTTGCTGTGGGGCGCCATCGCCGGGGCGATCTTGTATTTCATCGCAGGGTGATCGCATGAAAAACCCCGCCGGGTGGCGGGGTTTTTCAATGCCTTTGCCGTGGTCTGCGCCTTAGGGGCGGGTGAATTCGGCCGTGATTTGCATGCCATCCATCATGAAGGTGATGGTTGAATGCGAATAAACCTCTCGGGTCGAGGTGGTGGTTTTATAGGCCGTGCTGCAGACTTGCTTGTTGTCATAGCCCACGATTTGCGTGGTGGTGTTGCGCTTTTTCTGGCTTTCATTGGCCAGCGCGCCCCCCAAAATGGCACCCAGCGCGGTGCCGCCTTTGTTGTCTGTCACAACTTTGCCCACAACGCCGCCGATCAGCGCACCGCCCACAACGGCGCCCATGTCGTCTTTGCCCTGCACGGTTTGGTAAATCGGCGTTTGCTGGGTTTCGCAGCGCTGATAGGGGGTTTGGTCGCTGATCACCTCGTTGCGGTAAAAATGCTGCACGGTGCCGCCATTGACCATTTCCGTGGCCCCGCGCGGGTAGCTATACGAGCCGCAGCGCGAGACATAGGCATCATAGGCCGATTGGCTTTGGCGCCCCCAAACCCCATCGGCGGTGATGCCCAGCAATTGCTGCAGCCAACGGGTAGATTGGCCCGAGGCTGTGCCGGATTGAACGGCGTTATAGGTTGTGCTGGCCTGTTCCAGCTGGTCGCAGCTGTCGGCATAGGCCGCGCTGCCAAGGGCCAAAAGGGCAGCGGTGGCGATCCATCGGGGCATGCTGGGCATGTCTGTTTCCTTGCCTTGTCTCAACGTCATCAAAAATATTTGTGCTCTACAGCCCGCAATCGCACCTGCGGCTTGCACTTGTGATACATATTTTGGGCCAATATGCGCAGATACAAAAGCCCGGCTTGCACAAATCAGCGATTACCTGCCGATGGCGGCGGGTGCACAGCGGTGGCGCGGTGGTTTGCAGGTGGTAGACCTGCGGGTGGCAATCCGCTAACAGGCGCGGCAATCTTGCCCGCCTATTTGCCACAAACCCAAGGATACCGCGCATGACCGCCAAAGAAAAAATCGCTGCACTCAAGGCCCGGCTGCGTCTGCCTGTGATTGCCGCGCCGATGTTTTTGGTCTCGGGCCCCGAGATCGTGGTGGCGGCGGCCAAAGCTGGCATCATGGGGGCGTTTCCCGGCCCAAACGGGCGCACGATCGAGGATTTGCAACAGTGGTTTTTGCAGGTGCAGGCGGCGCTGGCGCCCGCGGGGCTGCCTTTTGCGTTTAACATGATCACCCATAACAGCTATGGCCGGTTCGAAGCGGAATTGGCTTTGGTGGCCCAGTATCAACCCGAAATCGTGGTGACGGCCTTGGGCGGACCGCATCGCGTGGCTGATGTGGTGCATGGCTATGGCGGGTTGGTGTTTGCCGATGTGAACAGCCCCAGCTATGCGCGCAAGGCCGTGGACAAAGGCGCCGATGGTTTGGTGCTGATCTGCGCGGGCGCAGGTGGGCACACGGGCCAATATGCCATGGCCCCCTTTATCGACGAGGTGCGCCAGTTCTTTGACGGCCCCATCGCGGTGGGCGGCGGCATTTCCACGGGCGCAGGCGTGCTGGCGGTGGAAACCATGGGCGCAGATCTGGCCTATATGGGCACCCGGTTTTTGACGGCCACCGAAACCCTGATCGGCGATGCCTATCGGCAAATGGTCATCGCCAGCGGGATGGAGGATTTGGTGGCCTCGAAGGCCATTACCGGCGCCATGGGCAATTGGATGAAGGCCTCGGTCGCGGCGGCGGGTATGGATCTGGAAGACATGAAAGCCGAAGCCAAGCTGGATTTTTCCGGCGATATGCATGCCGGCACCAAGGCGTGGAAAACGGTTTGGAGCGCGGGCCAAGGCTGTGGGCAAAACCAACAGGTGCAGCCCTTGGCCCAGATTGTCGAGGCGCTTTGGGGGCAATACCTTCAGGCCGGGCAACGCATGGCACGCCGTTTTGACGCAGCCCAATAGGCGCGGGGGCTTGCCTGCGCCATAGGCTTTTGACTATTTCAGGGCGTAGCCAGGCACATATTAAGGGGGGTGGGTGATGCGTATCACGGCAGAGGAACAAAAAATTATCCAAGAGATCTTGGATATGGCCGAGCGGAAAACCACGCATATGCTGCCCGAGGTTATGGAAAACCCGGTCACGCGCTATACCGACCCCGCGCAAGCTGCCCGCGAGATCGAGGTGCTGTTTCGCCAATTTCCAATTGTGATGGGCCATGCCAGCGATGTGGCGCAGCCGGGCGATTTTTTTACCCATGACGCCACGGGCGTGCCGGTTTTGGTGACGCGCGATACCGAAGGCACGCTGCGCGCCTTTTTGAACGTGTGCCGCCACCGCGGCGCCCGCGTCGAGGGGCAGGCCTGTGGCCACGCGCGCACCTTTAGCTGCCCTTACCATTCGTGGACCTATGGCTTGGATGGCAAGCTGCGCGGCATTCCCCAGCCCGCAGGGTTCGAGGGGGTAGACCGCAGCAAGCTGGGCTTGGTGGAATTGCCCGCATGGGAACGCTTTGGCCTGATCTGGGTGATGCCCTCGGTGCCCGAGGCGCCTGTGGATATCGATGCATGGTTGGCCCCCATGGCCGAGCAGTTGCAGGGCCTTGATTTGGGGGGGCACCATGTGTTTCGCAAATGGGAATTGCGCAAAAACATGAGCTGGCGGCTGCTGCTAGAGGGGTTTCAGGAAAGCTATCATTTCTGCCACGCGCATCGGGAAACGGCCTGCTCGGCTTATTTGGATAATCAAAGCGTACATTTGAATTTCAACGCGCATGTGCGCCATGCCGTGCCCTTGCCCAAAATCGAAGAACTGCGTGGCACGGCCCCCGAAGCCTGGGATTATCGCCCCTATTTCCTGACCCAAAATTACCTGTTTCCGGCCAATTTCGTGCAGGTGCAAACCGACCATGTCTATATCCACACGGTGATTCCCACCGGCGTAGACAGCTGCGTGTTTCAATGCCAGATGTTGACGCCGCAAGAGCCGGTTTCTGAAAAGGCACTGCGCTATTACACCAAGAATTTCGATCTGATCCGCGTGGTGTTTAACGAAGATTTCGAGATTGGTGAGAGCATCCAAAAAGGCCTGAACACCGGGGCCAATGCCAACTTTTTGTTTGGCAAATACGAATGTGGCCTGCATTTTGGCCAGCGCGCCATCGATGCAGCCCTTGATGGGCAGTTGAAAATGCCCACTTTGTCTGCATAGCCTCGCCATCTTTGGCCCTTTTTGGGGGGCGGGCTTTGGCAAAATTGCGCCGTTGATGCAAAGACCGCCCATTTGCGGGGCATATTTTGCTAGCAATATGATGCATCATGTGCATAGAGTTAAGCATTATAGTGCCAAAACGGCATAACGGGAGGTAAGTATGACGAAACGTAGAACGGTGTTGGGTATTCTTGGCGGCGCGGCTTTCGCGGCGCTGGCCACGGCCTTTAGCGCGGTGCCTGCTATGGCGCAGGAAGTCACGCTGAAGATGCACCAATTCCTGCCGGCGCAGGCCAATGTGCCGCGCCTTGTGCTGGATGTTTGGGCCGATAAGGTCGAGGCCGATTCCAATGGCCGCATCAAGGTCGAGCGCTATCCCTCGATGCAGCTGGGTGGCAAACCGCCAGAGCTGATGGATCAAGCGATTGACGGCGTGGCCGATATTGTCTGGACGGTGGTGGGCTATACCCCCGGCCGTTTCCCCAGCACCGAAGTGTTCGAGCTGCCCTTCATGATGACCAATGCGCGCGCCATGTCGCGGGCCTATTGGCAGATGTTTGAAAAGCACATGAAAGACACGGAATTCAAGGATGTGCACATTCTGGCCACATGGGTGCATGGGCCGGGCATGATTCACACCAACGTGCCGGTGAACACGCCCGCAGATATGAACGGGCTGAAAATTCGCGGCGGCTCGCGCTCGGTGAACTCGCTGCTGACAAAACTGGGCGCCACCCCCGTTGGCATGCCCGTGCCTGCCGTTTCCGAAGGCCTGTCAAAAGGCGTGATCGATGGCACCACCATTCCGTGGGAAGTGACCGCCGCGCTGAAAGTGCCAGAACTGGTGAAAAACCACACCGAGTTTTCGGGCGCGGCGCTTTATACGCTGACATTTGTGCTGGCGATGAACAAAGACAAATACAACGCGCTTCCCGATGATCTGAAAGCTGTGATCGATCAGAACTCGGGCGAAGAGTTTTCGGTCTTTGCGGGCGGCACGCAGGCAGATGCCGATGGCCCCGCGCGCGATAATGCGGTGGCCTTGGGCAACAACATTATCACCTTGGACGCCGAAGCCACCAAAGAATGGCGCGCGCTGTCGCAGCCCATTTACGATGAATGGGTGGCCGACATGAAGGGCAAAGGCATCGATGGTCAGGCACTGATCGACGAAGCGCGCATGCTGATCGATAAATACACCGAATAATCTATCCGCCATTCCAAGGCGTTGGGCCGCGTCCTGTGGGCGCGGCCTTTTTCTTTGTGCGAAAAAGTGCATAATACTGCGATGTTTTCTTGCGCGATGTGCGTTATGGTGCATAATGTGCTTGGGAATCGCGGGTGCTGTGCGTTTTATCCCCGTCAGGGGCGGCAGAAGGAGGAGCTGCTGCAAAACATCCGGCACTGCGGCGGTGGGCAACAGACCTGCCAGCCGCGCAAACAGGGAGGGTGAGATGAGCCAGTGCAGCAATGCCGCCAATTACTTTGTCGATCGCCATCTGGACGAGGGGCGCGGCGATAAGCTGGCCTTTCGCGAAGCAGATGGCGCGCAACGCAGCATAACCTATGGTCAGCTGGCCACGCTGTCGGCGCAGGCGGCGGGGGCGTTGGGGCGCGCGGGCGTGCGCCGCGAAGAGCGCGCAGCGCTGCTGATGCTCGACCAGATCGAACTGCCGGTGTTGTTTTGGGGGGCGCTAAAGGCCGGGGTTGTGCCAATCCCACTCAATACGCTGCTGTCGGCACAAGTGTATGACGCCATTTTGCGCGACAGCCGCGCCAGTATCTTGTTTGTCTCCGAGGCGCTTTACCCCGTGGTGGCCCCGGTGCTGGCCGAGAACCCGCATTTGCGCCAGGTTGTGGTGGTGGCCGATCAGGCGCCCGAGGGTTGCCAAACCTATGGCGCCTTCATGGAGGGGGCCGCCGCGGTGCCCACGGTGGAAACATCGGCCGATGAGATTGCGTTTTGGCTGTATTCCTCTGGCTCAACCGGCCAACCCAAAGGCGTGCGCCATGTGCATTCCAGCCTTTGCGCCACCGCAGATACCTATGGCGCGCAAGTGCTGCAAATCACCGAGGCCGATACCGTGTATTCGGTGGCAAAGATCTTTTTCGCCTATGGTCTGGGCAACGCCATGACCTTTCCCATGTCGGTCGGGGCCAGCGTGGTGCTTTTTTCGGGGCGCCCAACCCCGGATGCGGTGGACGCGATCTTGAAAACCCATGCGCCCAGCGTATTTTGCGGCGTGCCCACGCTCTATGCCGCGATGGTGCATCACTGGGAAAGCGGCGCGGCCAGCCTGCCGCCCATTGCCTTGCGCGCCTGCATTTCGGCGGGCGAGGCGCTGCCCGAAGAGGTGGGGCGCAAATGGCATGGGCTGTGGGGCGTGGACATTATGGATGGTGTCGGCTCGACCGAGATGCTGCATATCTTTTTGTCCAACAAACCCGGCGATGTGGTTTATGGCACATCTGGCACCGCCGTGCCGGGCTACGAGGTGCGGCTGGTGGATGAAGAGGGCGCTGATCTGGGGCCAGGCTGCGTGGGCGAATTACTGGTGCGTGGCCCTTCGGCGGCAGATGGCTATTGGAACCAACGCACCAAATCCCGCGCCACGTTCGAGGGCGCGTGGACGCGCACGGGCGACAAATACGAACGCCTGCCCGATGGCCGCTTTGTCTACTGCGGGCGCACCGATGATATGTTCAAAGTTTCGGGTATCTGGGTCAGCCCGTTCGAGGTGGAACAGGCTTTGGTGGCCTATCCCGGTGTTCTCGAGGCGGCCGTGGTGGCCTGGCCAGATGAGGACGGGCTGGAAAAGCCCAAGGCCTTTGTGGTGATGAAACCCGCCAGCGCCGCCCCCAGCCCCGAGGCGCTGAAAGACCATGTGAAAGAGCGGACCGGCAAATGGAAATACCCGCGTTGGGTGGAGTTTGTGGACGATTTGCCCAAAACCGCGACCGGGAAAATTCAACGCTTCAAACTGCGGGGGGCTGTGTGATGGTGTGGGGCGTGGGCGCAGGCCGGCTGCAGGCCGCAGGGTTTGATTTGGAATATCAATGCTTTGGCCCGCCACCGGGGCAGGCCCCCACGATTGTGCTGTTGCACGAGGGGCTGGGCGCTGTGGCGCTGTGGCGCGATTTTCCGCAGGCTTTAGCCGATGCAACCGGCTGGGGGGTTTTTGCCTATTCGCGCGCGGGCTATGGCCGCTCGGGCCCGCGGGCCTTGCCTTGGCCGCTGGATTACATGACGCGCGAGGCAACCCATGTGTTGCCCGATGTGTTGCAGGCCATCGGCTTTCAGAACGGCATTTTGATGGGCCACAGCGATGGCGCCACGATTGCCGCCATCTACGCCGGCAGCGTCGAGGATTTTCGCGTGCGGGGCTTGGTGTTGATGGCGCCGCATTTCTTTACCGAACCCATGGGCTTGGCGGCGATTGCCAAGGCGCGCACCGCCTATGAGCAGGGGGATTTGCGCGCCAAGCTGGCCAATTACCATGATACGCCCGATATTGCCTTTCGCGGCTGGAACGACAGTTGGTTGGCCGAGGGGTTTGCCAAATGGAACGTGGCCGATGTGATTGATTACTTGCGCATTCCCACCTTGGCCATTCAGGGCGACGCCGATGAATACGGCAGCTTGGCGCAGATCGAGGCGCTGGAAACCCGCAGCTATGCGCCGGTGGATGTGGAAATTTTGCCCCAATGCGGCCATGCCCCGCATCTGGATGCCCCGCAGGCCGTGTTGGCGGCGGTGGGTGAATTTTGCGCCCGTCTGGCCCGGATCGAGGCAGCGCAGCCCGAAACGGCATGAGCGCGCCAGCCCTGCCACCCTATGCCTATATTCCCGGCAAAACCCCTCGGCATGCCGAGGGGTTTTTTGATGCCATTCGCAACACCGCCCAGCCGGGAATGGGCCCGCGCGCCTTGCTGGGCAGCGCAGCCTTTGAAACCGGGCTGGCCTATTTGCACGCGGGCTTCAACTGGGAGGCGCACGAGGTGTTCGAGCCGGTTTGGATGGCCTTGCCTGCGGGCAGTGCGGGGCGGGATTTCGTGCAAGGTCTGATCCAGCTGGCCAATGCGCGCCTAAAGCTAGAGATGGGCCGCCCACGCGCGGCGGCACGGCTGTGCGCCATGACGCGGGGCCATTGGCAGGGCGCAGCAGGGCTGGGGCAGGGTCTGGGGCAGGGGCTAGGGCTGGGCGTGGCGCTGCCCGTGGACCGGCTAGACCACTTGCTGGCGGATGCCGAGAATCGGGCGGCGGAAATGCTGAATATGCGAAATAATGCATAAAATACTGATGATCACCCCGGAATTGGCGTGCAAACCGACGAATTGAATGCTGAATCTTTTGTACAATTATCACTATATCGCATAAAAAGGCTTTCCACAGGCGGCATGATGCAATAATGTGCATGCAACGCGATAGGATTGAGGAGACGCGGACGTGACCAAGGTAATCGATTTTCAAGCGGACCCGTCCAAATACCGCCATTGGCGCGTAGAGTATCAGGGCGACGTGGCCAATTTGGTCATGGATGTTGACGAGAATGGCGGCCTTTTCGATGGCTATTTGCTCAAGCTGAACTCCTACGATTTGGGCGTTGATATCGAACTGGCCGATATCGTGCAGCGCATGCGCTTTGAGCACCCCGAGATAAAAGTGGTGGTGATGAAATCGGGCAAAGACAAGGTGTTTTGCGCCGGTGCCAATATTCGCATGTTGGGCGGCGCGGAACACGCGCATAAGGTAAATTTTTGCAAATTCACCAATGAAACCCGCAACACGTTCGAGGCGGCCGAGGCGGATTCGGGGCAAAAATACATCGCGGCGGTCAAAGGTTCTTGCGCGGGGGGCGGCTATGAATTGGCCTTGGCGTGCAACCACATCATGCTGACCGATGACAGCAGCTCGGCCGTTGCGCTGCCCGAAGTGCCGCTGTTGGCGGTGTTGCCGGGCACCGGCGGGCTGACGCGGGTAACCGACAAGCGCAAAATGCGCCGCGATTTGGCGGATGTGTTCTGCGCCATGGAAGAGGGGGTGCGCGGCAAGCGCGCGCAAGAATGGCGTTTGGTTGACGAGGTTATCGCCAACTCGAAATTCGATGCCACCGTCGCCGAACGCGCCGCAGAATTCGCCGCTGCCATGCCCACCAAGGCCACGCGTGGCATCACGCTGGGCCCCATCCAGCGCCAAATCGAGGCGGATGCCATTCGTTATTCCTTGGTTGACGTGGCGCTGGACCGCGCCGGGCGCAAGGTGGTGATCACGCTGCACGGCCCCGACGCCCCCACCCCTGACAGCATCGAGGCGGTGCAGGCGTTGGGCGATCAGTCTTATTTGCTGCGCTTGGCGCGCGAATTCGACGATGCCATTTTGCACCTGCGCAACAACGAAAAAGATCTGGGGCTATGGGTGCTGCGCACCCAAGGTGACAGCGCGATGGTGCAAGCTGAAGAACAGATTTTGCTAGATAATTCAGGCCATTGGCTGGCCAACGAAATCTTGCAATATTGGAAGCGCGTTTTGAAACGCGTGGATGTGACATCGCGCTCGTTGGTGGCGCTGGTCGAGCATGGCAGCTGTTTTGCCGGTGTTCTGGCCGAGCTGCTTTGGTCGGTGGATCGCAGCTATATGATGGAAGACGAGTTTGAAGGCGACAACCGCCCGCTGGCCAGCATTGTGCTGTCGCCCAGCAATTTTGGCACCTATCCCATGGGCAATGATCTGACCCGCCTTGAAACCCGCTTTTGGGGCCAAGATGGGCAGGCCGAGGCGCTGCGCGCCCATATCGGCGAAACGATCGAGGCGGCCCAAGCCGATGAACTGGGCTTGGTGACCTATATTTTCGACGATATCGACTGGGAGGATGAGATCCGCATCTTCATGGAAGAGCGCGCCAGCTTTAGCCCCGATGCCATGACCGGGATGGAAGCTAACCTGCGCTTTGCCGGGCCGGAAACCATGGAAACCCGTATTTTTGGCCGTCTGACCGCATGGCAAAACTGGATCTTCCAACGCCCCAACGCGGTGGGCCCCGATGGCGCGCTGCAGCGCTATGGCACCGGGGTGCGCGGCGAATACAACATGCAACGCGTATAAATTTCGGAATGCGCTATGGTGCGCATTCCTGTTTTCAGCCGCCATGGCACAGGCCCAAAGGTGGTTAAAGGGAGAAGCAAATGCTTGATCTGATCAATGTCAGCTATGACACTCAAATCCCCAACAATGTGGGTCTTTCTTCGGACAAGAAGGTTTTGAAAGCCCTCGAAAAATGGCACCCCGGTTACATCAACTGGTGGAACGATCTTATTCCACAAAATTTTCAGCAATCGATGGTCTATCTGCGCACCGCCGTTTCGGTAGACCCGAAGGGCTGGGCGAAATTTGATTATGTGAAAATGCCCGAATACCGCTGGGGTATTTTGCTGGCCCCGCAGGTCGAAGACCGCAAAATCCCGTGCGGGGAACATTTTGGCCAGCCAGCGTGGCAAGAAGTGCCCGGCGAGTACCGCAACATGCTCAAACGCCTGATCGTTATTCAGGGCGACACCGAGCCGGGCTCGGTAGAGCAGCAGCGCTTTTTGGGGCTCACGGCGCCCTCGCTTTATGACATGCGCAACCTGTTTCAGGTGAACGTGGAAGAGGGTCGCCACCTATGGGCCATGGTGTATCTGCTGCAGAAATATTTCGGCAAAGATGGCCGCGAAGAGGCAGACGATCTGCTGATCCGCTCGTCCGGTTCGGAAGAGGCGCCGCGCATGCTGGGGGCCTTTAACGAGGAAACGCCCGATTGGCTGTCGTTCTTCATGTTCACCTATTTCACCGACCGTGACGGCAAAATGCAGCTGGAAAGCTTGGCGCAATCGGGCTTTGACCCGCTGTCGCGCACCTGCCGCTTCATGTTGACCGAAGAGGCCCACCACATGTTTGTGGGTGAAACCGGGGTGGGTCGCACCATTCAGGCCACCTGCGAGGCGATGAACCAGGCCGGCATTAGCGACCCGTTCGATATTGATAAAATCCGCGATCTGGGCGTGATCGATCTGCCAACCATCCAGAAAAAGCTGAACCTGCATTACACGCTGTCGCTGGATCTGTTTGGCCAAGAAGTCTCCACCAACGCTGCAAACGCCTTTAATGCGGGCATCAAGGGCCGCTATATGGAAGCGCGCATCGACGACGACCATCAGCTAACCGGCGATACCTACCCTGTGTGGGATCTGGTCGATGGCAAGCTGGTGCGCCACGAGGTGCCGGCGCTGACGGCCATCAACATGCGCCTGCGCGACGATTACACCCGCGATGCCGCAGGCGGCGTGGGGCGCTGGAACAAGCTGATCGAAAAGGCGGGCATCCAGTTCGAAATGACCCTGCCGCACGAGGCCTTCAACCGCAAAATCGGTGTCTTTGCCGACAAGCCGTTTGACCCGCAAGGCACCATGCTCAGCGCTGAAGATCACGCCGCGCGCACCAAAGACTGGTTGCCCACCAAGGCCGATGGCGATTTCATCCAATCGTTGATGAAACCCTGCTACGAGCCGGGCAAATACGCCAGCTGGATCGCACCGCCAAAAGTGGGCATCGACAACAAGCCCGGCGATTTCGAATATGTGAAACTGCACATGGCCTAAGGCCCAGGGCCCGGGCGCGCCGCGCGGCCGGGCCAGATGTCTTGCGCGAAAAAGGGAGAGGATGATGGCTGTTGAACGCAAAGCAATGCCCACCAAGGCGCCAGTGCAAAATGCGGCATTGGCAGGCTGCTTGGGGTGCGCAGATTGTGGCGGCGCGTGCTGGCACGCCTTGCAGCTGCGCATGCTGCCCGAGGCGGTATTGCACGCCAAGGGGCAGACGCAATGACCAAGCCGTTTAAGCAGCACCTGATCGACCCCGAAATTTGTATTCGCTGCTACACATGCGAAATGACCTGTCCGATTGGCGCCATTCAACATGACGACAATAACGTGGTGGTCGATGCGGATGCGTGCAATTTCTGCATGGATTGCATCCCTGTATGCCCCACCGGCTCGATCGATGAGTGGCGCGTTGTAAGCGATGCCTATAGTGTGGAAGAACAGTTTGGCTGGGATGAATTGCCCCCACAGGCCGAGATCACCCAATCCGAGGCTGAGGGCGGGCTAGAGGCGATTGATGATGCCATTGCAGCACTGTTGGCCGATGCCCATGCCGGGGCCGGGGGGCGCGCGGTGGCGCCGCAATCGGCGGCAAAACCCGCGGTGAACACCTATAACCTTGGCGACCCGATCGAGGCGACGGTACAGGGCAATTACCGCCTGACCGAAGACAGCGCCGATATCGACATCCGCCACATCATTTTGAATTTCGACGGCAAACCCTTCAAAGTGCTGGAAGGCCAAAGCATTGGCATTATCCCGCCCGGCCAAGGCGCCGATGGCAAGGCCCATCTGCCGCGGCTTTATTCTGTGTCCAGCCCCCGCGATGGCGAGCGCCCGAATTATGGCAACCTCTCCTTGACCGTCAAACGCGAAGAGGGGGGGCTGTGTTCAAACTATGTCTGCGATCTGAAACCGGGCGACAAGGTGCAGGTGACCGGCCCGTTTGGCGCCACATTCTTGCTGCCCGAAGACCCGCAGGCGCGGTTGTTGATGATTTGCACCGGCACCGGCTCGGCGCCGATGCGCGCCTTTACAATGCGGCGTCAGCGCACCTTGGGGGCCCATTCCGGCGGTATGACCATGTTCTTTGGGGCGCGCAGCCCCGAAACGCTGCCCTATTTTGGCCCCTTGGCCAAGGTGCCCCAGACGCTGCTGCAAACCCATATGGTGTTCAGCCGCCTTCCGGGCCAACCCAAGGAATACGTGCAAGACCGATTGCGCCAGCACGAAGAAGACATCGCCGAAATGTTGGCAGACCCCAATACCCATATCTACATCTGCGGTTTGCGCGGCATGGAAGAGGGGGTGGAGAAGGCATTTGCCAATATCGCCGAAAGCATGGGCGCGCAATGGGTTGCCCTGCGCGACACGATGCGACAAGAGGGCCGCTACCACGTCGAAACCTATTAACCCGCCGGTGATCTCATATGGCTCAATCGCCCCAAGCCCCAAATTTTGTTCATGAAATTCGCGTAACTTGGGGCGATTGTGACCCGGCGCGCATTGCCTATACGGCCCGTTTGCCATGGTTTGCGCTGGATGCCATCAATGCATGGTGGGAGCATCACTTGGGCGGTGATGGCTGGTATCAGATGGAACTGGATCGCGGCTATGGCACGCCTTTCGTGCATATGAGCATGGATTTTGCCGCGCCCGTCACGCCGCGCCATCGTTTGATGTTGCAGGTGGACCCAACCAAACTGGGCGATACATCCATCGCGTTTCGGGTGATTGGGCGCCAAGGTGGGGTTACGTGTTTCACCGGGCGCTTCGTGTGCGTTTTCATCAAATCTGATGATTTCACCAAGCGCCGCCCGCCGGTAGAGATTGCCGATATGGTCACACCTTTGTTGGTTGGCGCGGACCCGGCCTAGGCGCAAAGCGGCGGCATCTGGCGCTGCGATGACATGGCGATTTCTTGCTTAATTTCATTGTCTTTGCCTTCATTTGCGCTATTGTGTGTATTATAGTGCACAAAAGCGGCGCAGAAGCCGCGCGATTGGCGAGGGCCCATGGGCGAGATCACAAATTTCCGCGGCGAGGCCACGCCCAGCGAGGCCAAGTCATTTGCCGATCATGCTGTTGATACGTTGATCTTGCGCGTCGGTGACAGGGTGCGCAAAGCGCGCGAACGCAAGGGCATTCCGCGCCGCGTGCTGTCGGAAATCTCGGGGGTTTCACCGCGCTATCTGGCCCAGCTCGAGGCGGGCGAGGGCAATATTTCCATCGGGTTGTTGCAGCGCGTTGCCATCGCGCTGGACCATCGTATCGAATGGCTGATGATCGAGGATGACCCCTGGAATTCCGAGGCGCATTTCATCACCGAATTATTCCAAAACGCCAACGCCGATACGCGCGCGCAGGTCAAAGCGCTGCTACAGCCCGCATCCGACGAAGAAATGCGCGCCCGGCGTATTTGCCTGATTGGGCTGCGGGGGGCGGGAAAATCGACCTTGGGCCAAAGGGCCAGCGCCGAATTGGGCATGCCGTTTTTGGAACTGAACCAAGAGATCGAAGAACAAAGCGGCATGCCCGTCACCGAGGTGATGGCGCTTTATGGGCAAGAGGGCTACCGCAAGCTCGAGGCGCAGGCCTTGGGCCGGGTGATCCAAACCCATGAACAGGTGATCTTGGCGGTTGCCGGGGGCATCGTGTCGTCGCCCGATACCTATGCCACGCTGCTGTCGCGCTTTCACACCATTTGGGTCAAGGCCCAGCCCGACGAGCATATGAGCCGCGTGCGCGCACAGGGCGATACCCGCCCCATGGCGGGCAACCCCGAAGCGATGAAAGAGCTGAAATCGATCCTGACCAGCCGCGAGGCCCTGTACGAGCGCGCGCAACACAGCTTGGATACATCGGGCAAAACCTTGGCCCAATCGCAGGCTGAATTGCTGGATTTGTTGCATGCAAACGGGCTGTGCGACTAGGTTTTGGCGCTGCATCTGCCCCCCATCCTGCGGCCCGATATGGCCGCCCCCGCACCGCCCCCCTTGGTGGGTGATGCGCTCCTTGGCGCTCTTGTGCCGCTGAACGTGGCGCTGATTGGCGGGGCGGGTTTGGGCCTGTCTTTGGCGGTGGGCTTGGCCGCGACGGGCCATTTTGTGCTGTGTTTCGAAGAGGATCCCGGCAGCCTAGAGCGGGCAGAGTTTTACTTTTCGCGCCACGATTGCCCTGCAAAGCTGCGCGACAGGGTGCAATTTTCGGGCGATCCCGCAGATCTGGGCACGTGCTGCGTGGTGCTGGACCTTGCCATGGGCAGCCTGGCCGAAAAAGGCGCGCTTTGGGCGCAGGTCTCGCCGCATTTGCAGGCGGGCGCCACGCTGGCCCTGCCGCTTGCAGGGCGGGACTTGGCGCAGATTGCCGCCAAGGCGCAACAGGCGGGGCAGGCAGTCTTGGGGCTGCTTTTGGCCACGCCGATGATTGCCGGGGGCGTGGCCGAAATTGCCTTGCCCACAGACACGCCCGCTGCCGTGGCCCAAAGGATGCTGGCGCTGTTACAGGGGGCCGGGCTAAGCCCGCTTGCGGTGGGCGACAGCGCTGCTTTTGCCAGTGAAACCCTGCTTTTGACCTATCTTGCAGGTTTGGACCGGATGCTTATGCAGGGGGCCACCCCATGGGAGGTGGACGAGGCCGCGGAATGGTTTGGCTATGCGATGGGCCCTTTTGAGGCCCAAGATCTGATTGGCACCGATCTGGCCTATCATATGCGCCAGCGCGTGGCAGGGCAGGTGCCGGGCGGGCCAGTTGCGGCCCCCATCGCAGACCGCGCGGTAGAAGAGGGGCGTTTGGGTAAAAAGGCCGGGGTGGGGTGGTATCGCTACCCCGGTGGCGGCGGCAAGGTGATCGATCCGCTGGTCGAAGACCTGTGCCGCGAAGAGGCGCATTTCGCCCGCGTCCCGCCGCGCGCTTGGCCGCAAGAGGCGATTGTCGAAACACTGGTTTTGACCCAAGTTTTGGCTCTGGCGCGGGTGCAGGCCATTGGCGGAGCATGGGGGATGCCCGCGCTGGCGCTTTTGGCCGAGCGGGTGTTGGGCTTTCCGCCGGGGGTGGGGGGGCCGCTGGGCTATGCGCACGCTATTGGCTGGCCACAGGTGATGGCGGCCCTGCGCGTGCGGGCCCAAGATGCGCCCGAATTTTGGGCAGCCCATCAGGTGCTGGCATCCACCTAGCGCCGTAAGAACGTTTTACTTTCCATTTTTGCACAGTTTGCATAGGCTTTAATCGTCTGCTAACGATCTAGCGGCGCGAAAGTGTTGGGCAGCTGCAAACGCAGGCTGCATAGCACGGTGCGCCGTGCATATTTATTGAGTTTACGCGGTTCCCCTATGTCTTGGTGTAGGGGTGCGGTTGCGATGATGGGTATTTTGTCTGCACAAGGGCCAAGTGCGCTGGTGTTGTTTTTAAATGTTGCGGCCTTGGCTGCGCTGATCAGCTTGGCGCTGGTGCTTTTGGGGCGTGTTTGGCCGGGCAGGCGGGGCATTTGACATCGGTTCAGGCGGCCCATAGCCGCGTGACCCCGCGGGTGGGGGGCGTTGCGATTTTTGCCGCGCTTTGTGCCAGTATGTCTTTGGCCCCATGGGCCATTTCCGAAAGGTTAAGCCTGTTTTTGGTGGGGGCTGCGGTGCTGTTCTTGGTGGGCTTGGCCGAAGATCTGGGCGCCGGCATTTCCCCGCTAAAGCGGCTGGTTGCAGCCATAGGTGCCAGCCTTGTGGTGGTTTTCTTGTTGGGCATGTGGCTGCCGCGCATTGATATTGGCCCGATCGATAGCGCACTGGGCCTGTGGTATGTGGGCGTGCCGCTGACCTTGCTGATCACCGCCGGTGTGGCCAATGGGTTTAATTTGATTGATGGGGTGAATGGGCTGTCGGCCTTTACTGGCCTCTGTTCGGCCTTGGCATTGGCCTATATCGCGGGGCAGGGCGGGGCGTGGACGCTGCAAATGATGGCGTTGCTATTGGCTGCTGCTATTTTGGGCTTTTTGGTGCTGAATTACCCATTTGGCCTGATATTTTTGGGCGATGCCGGGGCCTATACGCTGGGTTTTGTCATTGCATGGTTTGGCATCAGCCTATTGCGCGCGATCCCCGAAGTTTCGGCCTGGGCGGTGTTGCTGACGGTGTTTTGGCCGGTGTCAGATACCATGCTGGCCATTTATCGGCGCTGGCGGCTGGGCGCCGGGGCGATGGCCCCAGACCGGCTGCATGTGCACCAATTGGTGATGCGGATGCTAGAAATTCGCTTTCTGGGAAAGGGGCGGCGGCATATCTCTAACCCGTTGACCACGCTGGTATTGGCGCCGTTCGTTATGGCGCCGCCCCTCACGGCTGTTTTGTTTTGGGACAAGCCGGTTTGGGCCATGCTGGCCGTGGCAGGGTTTACGCTGTTGTTTTGGGGCAGTTATTTCGCAGCCTTCCGCCTGTGCGGTTGGGTGGGGCGGCGCCGGCTGCGCCTGCCCGTTTTGGGGCAGAACCGGGGCGATTTGGCGCTGGCTTTGGGCCCGCGCAAATGACTTTGGGCCGCATATCCTTCGCTGATTCTATTGAGAATTATGTCAAAATGAGTTATTCTTAAATACAGGTTTCACCCTTGGGTGGTAATCTGTATTCGATTTAAGCACTTTTTTAGTGTTTTGATATATAGTTATTGCATACACGTAATTGCGGTAATTATATTGATCGGTGTTCATGTCAGGGGACGACAATGGAAGCGCCAAAACTTGCAGCTTTAAGATCTTTGCTTCACGGAATGGAGCGGGAATTGGGCCTTGATGATCTCAGTCAGAGCCAGCGTGACGTGTATTACGCCGCCAGCCTGTTGCATGGCGCGGGCGAGCCGATCACAACCGAGCTGTTGCAAACCCACCCCCTGACCCGCGATATCCCGCGCCCCACTTTTTTCCGTAGTTTGAAATCCTTGTTGGATCGTAAACTGATGTACCGCAGCGGCGGCGAGCGGTCGGGGCGCTATGTTTTGAGCCAAGACTGAAGAGGGGTGTCTTGCCGGCATGTGGCAAAACTGGATCTTGCCGACGCTTGTCATTAGCCATCTCTATCTAGCCAGCTACTGGGTGACCACATGGGCGCCCGACTTCACCATCGCCAGCGATAACGGCGTGTTTGCCACGGCCAGCCTGTTTTTCATGCCCCATGGGGTGCGGGTGATTGCAGCGTGGCTATATGGCTGGCGATCGGTTTTTATCCTTATTCCGGGCACCTATGCGGCCCATTTCCTGCGGGTTGGCAGCTGGTCGATGAGCTGGGCGGAATTCATCGGCCCGATGTTTGGCGTAAGCTGCGCGGCATTTTGCTTTTGGCTGTTGGCACGGCTGGGCGCTGATTGGCGGCTGCGGCCGGGCTTTGTGGCAAATTGGAAAGATGTGCTGCTGGCGGGCAGTTTGGCCGCGGTGGTGAATGCCGTGGGCAGCAACCTGTTATTTGGCAATGGCTGGCCGGTTGTGGCTGGATATTTCTTTGGCGATATCATTGGTATGCTGGCGCTGTTTGGCGTGCTGATGCTGGTGTTTCGGGCGCTGCGGATGATGCATTTTCGGGCCGATCGCGGCGAAAATTGATCAAAATTTAACCTTTATGACCAATATCTCAATGCAGCGCACAGCCTTGGGCTGGCCAGTAGTGTGATAAGGGTATTGGGGTGATGATGCAGCAAGAGGCAGGGAAAGATCAGGCAATTCACCGTGGCCAGGGGCCACAAGCGGCAGGCCAACGGCGCACCTATGAAAAGCCGCAGTTGGTGGTGTTGGGGGCAGGGCAGACTGAAAACCTTACCGGCCCTTCGTCCGATATCTTCGTTGGTGACCCAAGCTAATCCACCTGCCACACGCCGCCGCCCTGCATTTTCCGCCTTATCCCGGCCACAATCTGCCGTTAACATAATGGCAGTGA
>Ga0181563_10001555_pt1 | contig 22494 bp, 22 predicted proteins | sample 011ome_25_FD_133759 | JGI IMG/M metagenome (GOLD analysis project Ga0181563, IMG submission 133759) | Coastal salt marsh microbial communities from the Groves Creek Marsh, Skidaway Island, Georgia - 011512CT metaG (megahit assembly) | ecosystem: Environmental > Aquatic > Marine > Intertidal...
AGGGCCTAGAATTCTTTTTCAATTACAATTGGACGGAAGATTCGTCTGGCTTTTACATACAGCCTGTGGTGGTGGAAGAAGACGGATTGCCGGTTGGTGATGGAGTTGATTTCCCAGAAAAATACTTGGTAACCAGCAAGCTTCGAAACCGTCTCTTTATTGATTTATCCTCCAAGGGCATTTGTTTGGCTCCCCAAGAACGGGTGCTGCTGGGTATTCGGTTTTTAGAAAATGTAAATCCTGAAACACCAAATAAGTTCGATATTACGGTTTTGAGTGGTAAAATGGATGATTCCACCTATCTCTTGTATTGGGATGGCCGGTTACCTGAGAAAATATACGATTCAGGCAAGCATTCTGCCGGCCTGAAATATTCGGTAGTGTATAAATTGAAGGAATAACTTAATTGGTAAAGGGGTAGGATTTCTTGGTGTCTTCCTTGATACTTGGCTAAAAACGCTAATCCCATCTCTCTACCCCTCCGCATTCCAATAGGCCATCCGTTCCATGCGCTGCACCTCGAGCGAGTAGAAGCCAAATTCTTCTACCACCTTGCCTTCAAGGCAGTAGATCGCTCTGCCTTTGAAGGGATACTGTTTGACCGTAGGCGGGAAGTGAACCGTATCGATCCAATGCCCTTCCGAATCGATAAAGGTCCCAAAATTCATAACCTCTCCCTTGATCGTCCGGGTGTACTTGACGGTGACTAAGTAGCCAATTACCTGCACGATTTTTCCTAACTGCTGCGGCAGTTCTTTCGCCTTCACCCCCTGGATGGCTGTATCCTGGAGCAAGTGGAAGGGGGATTCCAGTGGGAATTCCAAAATATCGATTTGATCCAAGATGTCCTGACGCACATCCAGCTCCTCCAATACAGGCACCTGAGGAGGCAAACTTTCCCAGGAATTGCCACCTGTCGATTGCACAAACAGTTCCTGTGTAGGTCGTACCCCCACCAGCTTGTGATGTAAAAAATGGGCCTCCCAGAGGAGCTGCTGCTTGGATTTGCCCGTAAACCGGAATGCCTGGATTCGAATCAAAATCAGCAGTTGCTCCAGTCCACAGGTGACCCGACGCACAAAGTCCTCCAACCCCAAAAAAGGTCCCTGAGCCTGCCGCTCTTGCAAGAGGTGCTCCACGGTTCGTTTTTCAAGATGCTTCAGGTGGATCCAGCCCAAGTAAACAATTGTTCCGCTGATTCGAGTCAGGTACTCACTTTCGTTGAGGTGGGGCGCTTCCACGATTGCTCCCTGCATTCGCAGCTCGTGTACATAAAATTCGGTGGAGTAAAACCCTCCAAAATTATTGATTACCCCCACCATAAATTCCAAGGGAAAATAGGCCTTCAGGTACATGCTCTGGTAACTCTCTACTGCAAAGGAAGCGGAGTGTCCTTTCGCAAAGGAGTACCCTGCAAAACTCTCAATCTGCATCCATACGGCAGCTGCCTCGGCATCCTTCCTCCCCAGCTGCTTGCAGTTGTCAAAGTAGGTTGCCTTGACGCGCTCAAACTCGTCCTTGGAGCGAGATTTACCACTCATGCCTCTACGCAGCACATCCGCCTCGGCCAGACTCAACCCTGCAAAATGGTGGGCTACTTTAATCACATCCTCCTGATACACCATGATGCCATAGGTTTCTGGCATGATCTCCGCGAGCACAGGATGGGCCTGCTTCCTGCGCTCCGGGTCCCGATGCCGCAAGATGTACTCTCGCATCATGCCTGATCGAGCTACCCCAGGGCGGATGATGGAACTGGCAGCCACAAGCTCCAAGTAGGTATCGGCCTGCAGCTTGGCCAGCAGCATGCGCATGGCCGGAGATTCTACGTAAAAGGCGCCAATCGTATGCCCGCTTCGGAGAAGTTCCTTGATCTTTGGGTCCTGCTTAAATTGGGCTACTGCTCGGATATCTACTTCAATTCCCCGGTTGCGCTGGATCAACTCCAAGCTAGACTTGATGTGTCCTAGCCCTCGCTGGCTCAGGAGATCAAACTTGTGTAAGCCGATGTCTTCGGCCACGTGCATGTCGATATGGGCCACAGGAAAGCCCTTGGGAGGCAAACTAGTAGCGGTGTAGTAATGGATGGACTTGTGCGATAGCAACAGTCCACAGGCATGAATGGTCAGGTGGGAAGGCATGTCATGCAGCACCTGTGCGTAGCGAAGAATCAACTTGCCCAAGCCATCGGGGCTATAGCCTGCTTTGTCGGCCTGCTGTAGCAGGGACTCAATCTCTGCCTTGGGTAGGCCAAAGACCTTACCGAGTTCACGAATCACGGAATTGTACTGAAAGGTGCTGTACGAGCCGAGTAGCGCTACATGGGCCTCTTGACCTACATTGTATTTTTTAAATAAGTAGTCAAATACCTGATCGCGGTCGGTCCAACTGAAGTCAATGTCGAAGTCTGGAGGATTTTCTCGGTACAGGTTGATAAAGCGCTCAAAGTAGAGGTCCAGCTCCATGGGGTCTACATCGGTAATCCCCAAACAGTAGGCTACCACGGAGTTGGCTCCAGAGCCTCGGCCCACATGGTAGAAATTGCGGCGATGGGCAAACTGCACGACGTCGTAGTTGATCAGGAAGTAAGACAAAAAACTCTTTTGCTGAATCAGCTCTAGCTCCTTTTCAATCCGCTTACTGACGGCTGCAGAGAGCTGGGGGTAGCGCTGCTGGGCTCCTCGGAGGGTTTCTTGGCGTAGAAATTCAAAATCCTCCCCTCCAGTACCAAGTAGGTCTCGTTTGTTTTTGATCGCCTGAAAGTAGAAGGAAAACTGGCACTGTTCCAGTAGTTTTTGCGCATTGAGGAGCAGGTAGCTGTGGTTTTCGCAGCGAGCGATGAGCGAGGCATAGCCATAGAGCTGATCGGAGGGATCCGCCTGTTCCTGCACAGGGAGTTTGCTGAGTAGCGTATTGAGTTCCATACTGCGCAGGAGTCGGTGCGCGTTAAACTCGAGTTTGGAGGAAAAACTAACCGGCTGCAGGAGTACCAATTTTTCTCGTTTCCGGTACCAAGGCGAGGAATGCAGCTTGTTGAGTTGGCTGGGGTGGATGCCTACAAATTCATGTTCGGCCAAGGGGAAGTACTCCTTCGGAAAAGGGTAGACCACAAAACTATTTGCAAAGTGCGGTGCCTTATCCGCAAAAGGCTGCTTGTGTAATAGGTGCTCGGAGAGGTGCTTGTTGAGTTCATACATGCCCTCCTGATTTCGTGCGAGGCCAATGTATTGCTGGATGATGCCGTTCCTGAAATCAACCCCAATTACCGGATGAATACCTGCTTTTTGTGCCGCTCGGATAAAAGGGAATACCGCGGCACTGCTGTTGATGTCTGTGAGTGCAAGTGCGTCTACCTTTCGTTTTTTCGCTTCGGATACGAGTGCTTCTACCGATAAGGTGCCGTATTTGAAACTGAAGTGGCTGTGGCAATTGAGAAACATGGAGTCGGCAAGATCTTTCCGAAGACTATCCTCGGAATGAAGGGGATAAGTAAAATAGAATGCAAGGAGATTGCCCTTCCCTGAAAATCAGGTAGGAATCAGAAAATTAAAATGTTAATATTTTTAACATTTTAATGTTTATAATATAAACAAAAAGAAGAATAAAAAAAGATGACCCCAGAAAATAAAGTAAATTTTCTATTCGCTCCACACAGATCGAACGAATAAAATCCGCACATCTTTTCTGTCTTGATCCGCGTGAAACAGTTTTAGGCAGATTCCAGGAAAAAGTACCCAAAAATAGATGATTCAGCGTATCCATTCCCTCTATCTACCGAAGTGGAGCGTGAAAAAAAGGGTTGCTGCTGACTAGAGTTGCTAGGCCTTGGAGAGGAGGAGTTGAAACTCCAAGGCACTACAGACTTTGAACTCATCGGCTTCAAGGTCCTCAAAAATTTCTTCGTCAGCGACGATATTCGTTTTCTCAACATGTCCATCGGGATGAAGTATAAGTTCAATCCCGGTATAGTCTTCTGGATAGATGCAAACCAAGACTTGGTAATCATCAAAAATTCGTTTGAAGTACTGCGAAATTCCTTTTGCCACGGTAAATTCTCTGTTTGATTAAAAATAATTCAAAAAAACCGAGGAGAAGTATTGATTTTTCCAAAGCCTTTCTAAATTTGTGGAAAGCTAATGAAAACAAACGCAAACAACTACTGGTGGTGGCATTCAAAAACTTTCCTTGGGAAAGCTCAGAAAGCCGTTGCCTAGATTTTGCGCAATACATACCTCAAAAGGCTTACTGGTTTTCCCCGGTAAGCCTTTTTTTGTGCCTATACTTCAACCAAAAATGTCACAGACCATTCTCCTACACACACAGTACCGCAAGCGATTGGCTGATACCATCACGCCAGTTAGTATTTACCTGCAAGTACGCGATCGCTTTGCCAATCCTATCTTACTGGAGTCCTCGGATTATCGAGGGCAGGACAATAGCTATTCCTATATCTGTTTCAACCCACTTGCATCATTTTCCTTTACCGCAGGTGCGGTTTTAGAAAAAATGCCCAATGGAGAGGAGAACTCCTATGAGGTAGGCCCAGAAAAACCGCTGATGGATTGCTTGCGGCACTTTGGGAATTCCTTCCAATCGAACCCAGACTCTTTCAAATTCAGTACAAACGGCCTTTTTGGCTACACTCAATACGATACCGTAGGCTGGTTTGAGGACATTCAGCTCCAGGGTACTCCTTCGAATGAGGTACCCATGATGCATTATGCCATGTATCAAAATATCATCGTGGTGGATCATTACAAAAACGAGCTTCATCTTTTTGAGCATTTGCCCGAAGGTGCTGAGCGTGCTTCCCACTTGGATGAAATCGAAACATTGCTGAATAACAAGAATATTCCAGCCTACTCATTCAAGAAGGAAGGGGAAGAGTTTTCCAATTACAGTGATGAAGAGTTCTTGGAATTGCTTGCTCAAGCCCAGAAGCATTGCCAGCGTGGAGATGTGTTTCAGCTGGTCCTTTCTCGCCGATTTACAACTGCCTTCAAAGGTGATGAGTTTAACGTGTACCGCGCCCTTCGCTCGGTCAATCCTTCTCCCTACTTGTTCTATTTTGATTACGGATCCTTCAAGGTGTTTGGGAGCTCTCCAGAAGCTCAAATTGTAGTAAAAAATAGAAAAGCCACCCTCTACCCAATTGCAGGTACCTTCCGCCGCACTGGCAACGATGTTGAGGATGCCGCCCTTGCACGCAAGCTATACGACGATCCCAAAGAAAATGCAGAGCACGTCATGCTGGTAGACCTGGCAAGGAATGACCTCTCGCGTTCTTCCGATCGGGTGGAAGTAGAGGTCTTCAAAGAAGTACAATACTACTCTCATGTGATCCATTTGGTATCTAAAGTAACGGGTCAGCTTCCCGAAGGAGCAAATCCACTTCAATTGGTTGCGGACACTTTCCCTGCTGGGACCCTTTCTGGCGCTCCAAAATACCGAGCTATGGAATTGATTGATGAATTGGAATCGGTTAATCGTCAATTTTATGGAGGTGCAATTGGCTACCTGGGGTTCAATGGGGACTTTAACCATGCCATTGTGATTCGCTCTTTTGTATCCGAAAATAACCAACTTCGGTTTCAAGCCGGTGCTGGTGTTGTTGCCAAAAGTGACATCCGCTCCGAATTACAAGAGGTGGCCAACAAACTGGAAGCCTTGCGGGTGGCTTTGAAAACTGCAGAACAGATTTAAGCGATGCATTCATGAAAATCTTAGTCATAGACAATTACGATTCTTTTACCTACAATTTGGTATACCTGATTAGGCAGCTGGGCTATGGACAGCAATTGGACATTTGTCGAAACGATGCCTTTGCCCTTGATGAGGTGGAGCACTTCGATAAAATTCTCCTTTCTCCAGGACCAGGTATTCCGGAAGAGGCTGGTCTCATGCCTGCTCTTTTGCAACGGTTTAGGGCGACCAAATCTATTTTAGGCATTTGTTTGGGACACCAGGCCATCGCAGAGGCTTTTGGTGGAAAATTGCACAACTTAGCTGAAGTCCAGCATGGGGTAGCAGCAACCTTCACGGCAATGCCTGATCGACTATTTGCTGGATTACCTAACCAGTTTGCTGTAGGGAGGTACCATTCCTGGGTAGTAGACGAAGCATACCTGCCTGTTGATCTGGAGGTGATTGGACGCACGTCGGACCAACAGATTATGGCCATTCGGCACAAGCAGTATGACCTACGGGGTCTACAATTTCACCCAGAAAGTATACTTACGGAACACGGATCCCAATTGATCCAAAATTGGCTTCAATCCTAACTTGACTTCTATCTCCTGATGAAAGATATACTAAATCACCTCATTGCACACAAAACCCTCTCTCAGCTGCAGGCGAAAGAGGCCTTGAAAAACCTAGCCACAGGATCCTATCCAAGTAGCCAAGTAGCTGCCTTTATGACCGTATTCCTGATGCGCAGTATTACAGTGGAAGAGCTGCAGGGTTTCCGAGAAGCCATGCTAGAACTCTGTGTACCCATCGACCTTTCGGAATACGATGCCATGGATCTCTGCGGCACGGGAGGCGATGGCAAGGACACCTTTAATATTTCTACACTTTCCTCCTTTATAGTAGCAGGTGCCGGGCAAGCGGTGGCCAAGCACGGCAATACAGGTGTCTCTTCCATTTGTGGATCCTCCAACTTGCTCGCCCATTTTGGATACGAGTTTAGCGCGGATTCGGACCAGCTGCGACGCAGCTTGGATCGGGTAGGTCTCTGCTTTCTACATGCGCCACTTTTTCACCCTGCCATGAAAAGTGTGGCACCTATCCGAAAGGAACTTGGGGTAAAGACCTTCTTTAACATGCTCGGACCCATGGTCAACCCTAGCTTTCCCCGAAAGCAATTGGTAGGAGTGTTCAGTTTGGAATTGGCTCGTTTGTATGGCTACCTCTACCAAGAGACAGCAGGCCGATTTGCCATCTTACATTCCCTAGATGGCTACGATGAAATCTCGCTGACAGGACCCTTCAAAATGATTACCAACGGAGGTGAGAAACTCTACCATCCCCAAGGTTTAGGATTGGAGCAACTTTATCCAGAGAGTATTCTTGGGGGGACCACAATTGCCGCGTCTGCACGTATCTTTGAACAGGTACTTCGAGGAGCCGGTAGCGCTGCGCAAAATCAAGTGGTGATTGCCAATGCTGCTGCTGCATTAGTGACCGCAAGGGAAGGCCTTGACTTTGCAGAAGCGATAGCTATTGCCAAAGAAACTTTGATGAGTGGAAAAGCTCTCCGTGTCTTTACGGGATTAATCCAGCCTCAAACCTCCGTATCTTTCAATTAAGCTACTCCAAAGATGAATACGCTAGAAAAAATCATTGCAGATAAGTACCTGGAAGTGCACGTTCGGAAGCAGCAATGCCCTGTATCGCTTTTAGAAAAAAGTAGCGCTTTTACCAGAAGCCCTCTTTCCTTAAAGTCATTTCTACAAGACGCTACTAAGTCTGGAATCATCGCCGAATTTAAACGAAAATCTCCTTCCAAAGGACTGATCAATGGCATCTCCTCTGTGGAGAAAGTGAGCAAGGGATACGAGTTGGCTGGTGCCTCAGCCCTATCCGTGCTAACCGACCAGGAGTACTTTGGAGGAGCTACAGTAGATCTTGAGATAGCCAGAAAGGAAGTGGCAATTCCGATTTTGCGGAAGGATTTTGTAGTGGATGAGTACCAAATCCTAGAAGCCAAATCCATGGGAGCGGACTGTATTTTATTGATTGCTGCAGCTTTGCCCCCTGAAAAAGTTAAATCCCTTGCAGATTTTGCCCAGAGCATTGAACTCGAGGTACTTATGGAAGTACACAGCCTAGTCGAATTGGAGCAATCGTTCTGTGATTCCTTGGATGTAGTCGGGGTCAATAATCGGAACCTAAAAACCTTTGAGGTGTCTCTGGAAACTTCCTTGGAATTGGTGGATCGCATTCCAAATCAGGTAGTCAAAATTTCAGAAAGTGGAATTTCTGATCCAGCTACTTTGGTATCCTTCCGAAAGGCAGGGTTTGATGGCTTCTTGATTGGAGAGAATTTTATGAAAACACCTAGTCCAGAACAGGCTGCAATGGATTTCATCCAAGCATATAGACGTTTAATGAGTAAGCAAGCTTTGTAACAAAATGGAACATGGAAATTAAGGTTTGTGGGATGCGAGAGGAAGCCAATTGTCACCAATTGGTTGTAGAAGTTGTTCCAGACTGGATGGGGTTGATCTTTTATCACAAATCGCCACGTTTTGTCAGGGAGGAAGAATCCGACTGGATAAGTACCTTGCCCTTAAAAAAAGTTGGAGTAGTGGTTGGGGAGCAGCAATCCATCATGCTGCAAAGAATTTCAACATTTGGGCTGTCTGCTTTGCAATTACATGGAGGAGAGTCTTTGGAAGTGGTAAAAAATCTCAAATCAGCTACGGAGGCGCAGATTTGGAAAGTTATTTCCGTAGCGGAAAATTTAGATTGGAAGTTCATGGAAGCTTTTGTTCCTCATGTAGATCGCTTTCTGTTTGATACCGCTTCGGCAAGTAAAGGGGGGTCGGGAAAGCAATTCGATTGGAGGCTACTGGAGGACTATCCCTTTGACAAGGGGTTTATGCTCAGTGGAGGCTTGACTGCTTCTCATGCACCTGCTATCCGAGAATTGGCTGGACGCATTCCGCAGTTACTGGGAGTGGATCTCAATTCAGGCTTTGAATTGGCCCCAGGGCGAAAAGATGTGAATGCCTTGCAGGCATTTAAACAAGAATTAACAAAGTAAATTAGTGGAAGATGAAAACTAATGAGCAGATGATACAAGTTGATGAAAAAGGGTTTTATGGAAAATTTGGGGGTGCCTACATCCCCGAGATGTTGTACCCCAATGTAGAGGAGCTTCGAGAAAACTGGGAAGCAATTGTAGCAAGCCCGACGTATCAAGAAGAATTTCAAAGTTTACTCAAAGATTTTGTGGGAAGGCCTACGCCGCTCTATTTTGCAGAAAGGCTTTCCGACAGTTTTGGGGCTAAGATTTACCTCAAGCGGGAAGACCTTTGTCATACAGGTGCGCATAAGGTCAACAATACTGTGGGACAGATTATTCTTGCGAAGAAGCTGGGTAAAAAACGCATCATAGCTGAGACCGGAGCGGGACAGCATGGAGTGGCCACGGCTACCGTCTGTGCGTTGATGGGAATGGATTGTACTATCTACATGGGGGAATTGGACATCAAGCGTCAGCGTCCCAACGTAGAGCGTATGCGAATCCTTGGAGCCAATGTAGTCCCAGCTGTGTCGGGTTCAAAGACTTTAAAAGATGCTACCAACGAAGCCATGCGTGCCTGGATCGCTGATCCTGTGGGAACGCATTACATTATCGGTTCGGTAGTGGGACCGCATCCATATCCTGAGATGGTGGCTCGTTTTCAATCTGTCATCTCCGAAGAGATCAAATGGCAATTGCTTGCCAAGGAGGGTAGAGAAAATCCTGACCTGGTGATTGCTTGTGTAGGGGGAGGATCCAATGCTGCAGGAGCATTTTACCATTATTACAATGAGAAGGCCGTTCGATTGATTGCGGTAGAGGCTGCAGGGCACGGGATTCATTCTGGAAAGTCTGCAGCTACTTCCGTATTGGGTACTCCGGGGATTTTACATGGTTCAAAAACTTTGGTGATGCAAACTGAAGATGGACAGGTGATAGAGCCACATTCCATCTCTGCTGGATTGGATTATCCAGGAATAGGTCCAGTCCATGCGCACCTGCATGCGGTGGGACGCGCTGAGTTTGTCGGTGTAGAGGACGAGGATGCAATGAAGGCAGGCATCCTACTGAGCCGGACGGAGGGAATCATTCCCGCCATCGAAACAGCCCATGCTATCCATGCCCTGAATCAAATCTCGTTCAATCCAAACGACCTCATCGTGATCAATCTTTCAGGAAGGGGAGATAAGGATTTGGAAACCTACATTCAATGGGGAAATTATTGACAGAGGGCACACTAAAAAATGGCTATCCCTTCCTTTTCACCTTTGCCTTGAACTTATGAATCGAATTGACTATTTATTTCAAACTAAAAAAGAGCGGGTGCTCTCCATCTATGTGACGGCAGGCTTTCCGAAGTTAGAAGATACTCTTGCTGTGATGGAAGCCATTCAAGCCGCTGGTGCGGATATCATTGAACTTGGGATTCCCTATTCGGATCCTATAGCGGATGGACCGACTATCCAAGAGAGCAATACCCAAGCCTTGGAAAATGGGATGAGTATCAAAATGCTTTTCAACCAATTGGTGGGTTTCCGTGCTAAAATCCATGTTCCCGTAATCCTAATGGGGTACCTCAATCCAATCATCCAGTTTGGGGTGGAGGAGTTTTGCAAAAAGTGCAAAGAAGTGGGTGTAGATGGACTCATTCTGCCAGATCTACCTATGAGCCAGTATCTGGAGGAGTACAAAGCTCTTTTTGAAGAATATGGCTTGTTTATTAGTTTCCTAATTTCTCCACAAACCTCCGAAAAGAGAATTCGTGAAGTGGATGAAAACTCTAATGGCTTTATTTATATGGTTTCTTCCCATGCCATCACGGGTGCCAAGTCAGCAATTTCTAAGGAGCAGGAGGAGTACTTTGAGCGGGTAGCGAATATGAATCTAACTCATCCACGATTGATTGGATTTGGGATTTCGGATGCTGCCACTTTTCAACTTGCCTCGCGCTACAGCCAAGGAGCGATTATTGGTTCGGCATTTATCAACGCTATCGCCAATTCCTCAGATTTGAATCGAGATATTCAAACCTTCCTAGAGGGAGTGCTATCCGAAAAATTAGTATAGGAAAAACTTCTAGTAAAATTAAATTAGATAGTGGTTGCTCCAAGAAAATAGAAAATATAGAACCCTTTAATTTTAAGAGAAAGTTCTGCTAAAACTAGGTCATGAAAGTAGCATTAATCAAGTACAATGCCGGGAATGTTCAATCTGTACGTTATGCGCTAGAGCGCTTAGGGGCGGACACTGAACTCACTGATGATCCTGAAATAATACGGTCGGCCGATCGAGTAATTTTCCCAGGGCAGGGAGAAGCGAGTTCTGCCATGGCCTACTTGAAGGAACGGAAATTGGATCATGTGATTCGAGAAATCAAACAACCTTTCCTGGGTGTATGTTTGGGTTTGCAATTGCTTTGTACGCATACTGAGGAGAATAATACCACCTGTTTGGGGGTCTTTCCGGTAAAAGTCAAGCGATTTGTTCCAAGTGTCAGGGGACAGGAAAAAGTCCCACATGTAGGTTGGAATTCCCTGGAAAACCTGGTGAATAATCCCTTGCTGAAAGATCTTCCTGATTCAAAATTTATGTACTATGTCCATAGTTACTTTGCGGAATTGGGAGAACATACACTGGCAACAACCTCTTACATTCAGGATTTTACGGCTATTTTACATCGGGACAATTTCTGGGCTATACAAGCCCATCCCGAGAAAAGCAGTGTGTTTGGGGAAAAATTATTGGAAAATTTTCTAGCGCTGCCTTCTTCTTTACCTCACCTATACTAGCAACTAAAAAACTTTTTATTGCTCACTAATTCTAAACCTATGCATGTAATTCCGGCTATTGATTTGATTGGAGGCAAATGTGTTCGCCTTAGTCAAGGGGACTATCAGCGCAAAACCGATTACCACAATGATCCCCTAGAAATGGCAAAGCGCTTTGAGGATGCAGGATTGACACGATTACATCTAGTGGATTTAGATGGTGCCAAAGCTAAAAAAATCATAAATGGAGACGTTTTGCAGCGTATTTGTCTGGGGACTAATTTGAAAGTGGATTTTGGAGGCGGTATTCAAGCACAGGAAGAACTCGAAAAGGCTTTTTCTTTAGGTGCACACCAAGTAACAGGAGGAAGTATCGCTGTACGGAATCCAAGTCTGTTTGATGCTTGGTTGGATACCTATGGTGCAGATCGGATTATTTTGGGTGCCGATGCCAAGGATAAAAAAATTGCAGTTGGGGGATGGGAAGAAACTACGACATTGGAATTGATCCCCTTTATTAAAGAGTATTACCAAAAGGGTGTTCGCGAAGTAATTTGTACGGATGTGGCAAAGGATGGATTGCTTCAAGGCCCTTCATTTAACTTGTATAAGGAAATTTTACAGGAGTTGCCAGCATTAAAACTTATAGCCAGTGGAGGTGTGTCCTGCCTAAAGGATCTGGAATTATTGCAGGAAATAGGTGTGTATGGGACGATTGTCGGCAAAGCTTACTACGAGGGAAAGGTGAGTTTGGAAGAACTAGCTCAATTCGAATAAAATTAACTTCATCACTAAATCACTCCATTCAACATCTACTTAATTTACTTATTTCAAACCTATCCATGCTAACCAAAAGAATTATTCCTTGTCTTGATATCAAAGATGGCCGCACGGTCAAGGGAGTGAATTTTGTGGAACTTCGAGATGCGGGAGACCCTGTGGCTTTGGCCAAGTTGTATTCCGAACAAGGTGCAGATGAACTTGTTTTTTTAGACATTACCGCGACGGTAGACAAGCGAAAAACGCTAGTTGATCTTGTCACTCAGGTAGCCAAGGAAGTACGAATACCGTTTACGGTGGGAGGGGGTATCGGGTCGGTGGAGGATGTTTATTCTTTGCTTGCAGCAGGTGCAGATAAGATTTCTATCAACTCTGCTGCAGTAGCACAACCGGAACTGGTGGATACCTTGGCACGGGAGTTTGGCTCCCAATGTGTGGTGGTAGCCATTGATTCTAGGCAAATGGATGGGATAGACTGGGTACATACCCATGGGGGAAGGAAAGCGACTTCGCGACAAACTAGGGCTTGGGCAAAGGAACTTGCCGATCGGGGTGCCGGAGAGATCCTGCTCACTTCTATGGACCATGACGGGACCAAGGCAGGTTTTGCATTAGAATTGACTGCTGCGATTTCAGGAGCTTTACCAATTCCAATCATTGCCTCAGGTGGAGCGGGAACTAAGGTCCATTTTAAGGAAGTATTCACCTCTGGCAAAGCAGATGCAGCACTTGCTGCAAGCATATTCCACTTCAAGGAAATTGAAATTCCAGAATTGAAAACGTATTTGAGTGATGAAGGGGTAGTTGTAAGAAAATGAAATAAAAAAGAGAAATACAATTGAAATACCTGCCGTGGCGGGCGAGATTCGCGAAATAGGATAGCTCGAAGAGTGCGATGACCTATTTCACCTAGCTAGATTTATGTCAATGTATTTCTATAGTATTTCGTTCATTTAGTAAATAAAATTTGAAAATGAATATTGATTTTAAAAAAATGGAAGGTTTAATTCCGACAGTGGTACAAGATGCACTAAGTGGGAAGGTATTGATGTTGGGTTACATGAATGAAGCTGCATTGGCACAAACGGAAGCGTCAGGCAGAGTGACTTTTTTCTCACGTAGCAAAAATAGGTTGTGGACCAAGGGGGAGACTTCAGGTAATTTCCTAGAAGTTATCAGCCTTCAAGAGGACTGTGATGGGGATGCTATTCTCATCAAAGCTAAACCACTCGGGCCGGTATGCCATACAGGAGAGGATACTTGTTTTGCCGAAACCAATACCTCTCAAACTGGATTTATTGACCAACTGCGATCCATCATTAAGGATAGAAAAGAAAATCCAACGGAAGGCTCCTACACGGCTAGTCTTTTTGCCAAGGGCATTAATAAATTAGCACAAAAAGTAGGGGAAGAGGCTGTGGAATTGGTGATTGAAGCTAAAGATGACGATAAAGGGCTTTTTTTAGGAGAGGCGGCAGACTTACTATTCCACTACCTAGTTCTACTTGAGGCTAAGGGCTATGAATTGGACGAGGTAGTGGAAGTACTCAAGCAGCGGCATTCAAAATAATTCCGGATTCACTAAGACTACAAAAAAAGAGTCCGAATCCTTCGAACTCTTTTTTTAGGGATTTGTAGCGCATTAAAACACTGGAAATTCTTGTTGTAAGCCTTTGAAGGCATCAATAATTTCCCATCTAGGCTTGAAGTAGCTGTCTTTCATTCGGTTGCCTACCGTGCCAGTACGAATGTATTGGATGGCTGCGGCAAGTCGAAGATCATTTTCATTGCCCCAAGCAATCTGGGGGCTATCGCCTACCTTAAAATCAGCTGGGAAACCATCAAAATATTCTGCTTTTCCTACTGAATTAGCAATTGCAAAGGTAATTGGGACGACTTCCACATTATTGTTTTGAAGGATACGGTTGTAACTAGAGAGAGGAAATGAACCCACTGGCTTTCCATAGGTATTATCTCCAATTAAGACTACATCCATGTAGGGATCCAAGGCATTGATGATTAATTCAGAAGCAGAGGCAGAACTTCTAGAGGTAATAAATATCACCCTGCTTAGGTTGATATTTCCTATTTTAGAAAAATTCCGAGAGCTGTTTTGCGCAGTTTTGGTTGCGTTCAACTGATTGGTATACATTAATTTGCCTGTATTTGCGGATTGCACAAGGTAATTGCAAATCTGTTCGGCTACTGCAACTGAACCACCTCCATTGTAGCGAAGGTCAATAATCAGTTCTTGTACTCCTTGACTTTGGAAGTATTCCATACTGGTTTGTACTTCAGCACTCCGCGTAGGGCTAAGTCCTGCAGTAGCCTTGAAACTTTGGTACGCCCAATACCCCACTTTTTTAGTGTCTACTTGAATTATCCGTTGATCCAGTACTGAATTGGATTGGTATTCCGCCTTGGTATTGCTTCGCGTAGTGGTGCTGCCGTCGGGTAATTTGAACGTAAATTTATTGGTAATTCCTGGGTCAGGACCTCCTAATTTGAAATCATATCCACCTGTACTTGTTTTGTAATCTGAAATGGGTTTGTCATTGATTTGAGTGATTTCCCAGCCTCTTTTCCACCCATCTTTTCCAGCGGGTGATTCGTTAAAAACAAAGGAAATATACAGTTTTTCGTCTGCAGTGAAGGCAAAACCAAACCCATGGCCTGCATTTTTACCTACAAAAGAATTATTGAAATCCTCTTGGGTGGTCAAGTAAGAAAAGCGATCGAGCGGTTTGTATAGGATGTCATCTAAAAGCTCCTCATTGGTGGAGAATTTGGATAAATCAAGGGTAGCAGGAATTTGGTCATTCCAAAAGTACCATTCCCGCATAACGTCTACAATGGCTTTTTTGACTTCGTTTTCTACCTCTCCTGGATCTACAGGTTCTTCCTTTGGGGTACATGCCCCTACACTCATCCACAGCCAAACACCTATCCAGAGTATTTTTTTCATAGAAGAAACGTAATTTTTAGTTAAAACGTAAAATCCAAAATCTTGTTTTACAATAAGATGTCATAAACCTTCACTGTTTTCCAAAAAGTAGCATACTTAGCAATAAATTCTAGGTGAAGTGGATCTTTTTGGTAGGCTGCTTGCCCTTCCAAAGAGTCAAAAAATAAGGTGCAAGACACGTGAAAACTGTGGTCTACCACCTCTCTTTTTTCAGTTGGAGCGGGGACACCCTGGTAAAATTGGATAACATCTTGGCAGCGACCTAACATGGGTACAGCATCTTTTAAAAATTCGGCAACATCTGATTCTTTGTGTAGCCAGAAATAAACTTGATGGATAATTTTTTGAGTAGCCATAGGTTTGGAATGGGTCAAGTGAATAGGAACTAAGCTTGCAGCACTTGCAAGTGAGAGGGTTTGAATAAATTTCCGTCTAGATTTCATATTTTTTCGATTCAGGACTCCTTTGGGATTCAAATGAGTTTTTCCGAGGTGGGTTAAAGATAAAAATTTATCTTGCTTTCTCGAACAGCTGAGGCGGATATGTGCGTGTAAAAAAAATATTAAATCAATTGAAACTATGAATAATCGTGTTCTTGGAAAAACAGGCTGGTCTATTTCGGAAATTGGATTAGGGACTTGGCAGGTAGGTGGGGGATGGGGAAAGCCTTTTGATTCCAAAATCGCATCTCAACTGCTGCATACCGCATTTGATCAGGGAGTGAATTTTGTGGACACCGCCGACGTATACGATGGAGGACTGAGTGAAGCGGCTGTGGGGAAAGCAGTGCGTGAACGAAGTGAAAAGATCTACGTTGCCACTAAGTGTGGTCGACGTTTGCAGCCGCATGAAGCCGCAGGATATACTACAAAAAATCTCCAAAAGTTTGTGGAGGATAGCCTTCGCAATACCCAATTGGAATGTTTGGATTTGATTCAGTTACATTGTCCACCTAGCTCAGTATACCATCAAGAGGAGGTGTTTGGATTATTTGAAGACTTGATTAAACAGGGGAAGGTTGCAGCACTTGGAGTAAGTATTGAGAAGGTGTCTGAAGGAATTCGTGCCTTAGAATACGATGTGGTCTCGTCAATACAAGTAATCGTTAACTTGTTTCGGCAAAAGCCGGTGGAGGAGCTTTTTGAACTAGCCGAGGAGAAAAATGTCGGTTTGATTGTCCGTGTGCCTCTGGCAAGTGGATTGCTCACAGGAAAAATCACCAAACAGTCTACTTTTGAAACAGAAGATCACCGATTTTTCAATCGGGAGGGCAAGGCTTTTGATAAGGGGGAAACCTTCTCTGGGGTGCCTTTAGAACTGGGTTTTGCAGCAGTGGAGGAACTGAAAACTCATTTTTCGGATGGGCATGATTTGGGAGCCCAAGCACTTCGTTGGGTGTTGATGCACCGACAAGTAAGCACGGTAATACCTGGAGCTTCTTCTTTGGCTCAGGTAGAACAAAATATTCGTGCGGGTCAATTGCCTCCCTTAAGTCCAAGTCAGATGCAGGAAGCTGCCCGTATTTACGAGCAACACATCAAAGCACAGATACATCCGCAGTGGTAATTTTAAAAAAAATGTCTCCAAGATTTTTGGAGACATTTTTTTTGAACCTAAAGAAAAGAGAATTAATCCTCTTTCTTCGCCATCCGGGTGCGCTCGTTTTCGTCCAAGTAAATTTTCCGCATACGGATGGACTTAGGAGTGATCTCTAGGTACTCATCCTTTTGAATGTATTCCATGGATTCTTCCAAAGAAAAACGCTTTGGAGGAGCGATGCGCACGTTATCATCCGAACCAGAGGCACGCATGTTGGTCAACTTCTTGCCTTTTTGTACGTTAACTACAATATCGTTATCTCGGGAATGTTCCCCAATTACTTGTCCAGTGTATAATTCATCTCCTGGTTCTACAAAGAAGACACCACGATCCTGTAGTTTGTCAATAGCATAAGCAGTGCATTGTCCGCCTTCCATAGAGATCAACGAACCGTTTATTCTACCTGGAATAAGGCCTTTGAAAGGCTCATAAGCAGCAAAACGGTGGTTCATAATCGCTTCCCCTTGAGTAGCAGTAAGGACATTATTTCGCAATCCAATCAAGCCTCGTGAAGGAATTTTAAACTCCAAGTGTTGCAAGTCGCCCTTAGGTTCCATGACTAGCAATTCTCCTTTTCGTTGGGTGGCCAATTCAATTACTTTTCCAGCAGTTTCTTGGGGTACATCCACTACAAGGGTTTCGATCGGTTCGCATTTTATGCCATCGATATCCTTGAAAATTACTTGTGGCTGGCCTACTTGAAGTTCGTATCCTTCTCTACGCATGGTTTCGATCAATACGGACAAGTGAAGAATACCTCTGCCATATACTAAGAATCGATCTTCAGAATCTGTAGATTCTACACGAAGAGCCAAGTTCTTCTCTGTTTCTTTCATCAAACGATCTCTCAAGTGGCGTGAAGTCACAAATTTGCCTTCTTTACCGAAAAATGGAGAGTTGTTGATTGTGAAAAGCATGTTCATTGTAGGCTCATCGATAGAGATTCGCTTGAGTGGCTCAGGCTTGTCCACATCCGCAATCGTATCTCCAATTTCAAAATCCTCAATACCTGTTACAGCGCAGATATCTCCTGCGGTTACGGTTTGAACTTTGTTTTTACCAAGACCTTCAAAAGTATGCAATTCCTTTACGCGCATTTTTTTGATGGAGCCATCTGCCGTGCAAAGTGCAATTTGCTGGTTTTCAGAAATGGTACCTCGGGCAACACGTCCAATGGCAATACGTCCAACAAAATTAGAATAGTCCAAAGATGTAATTTGCATTTGCAAGGTACCTTCTTCGATTTTTGGGGCCGGAATGTGGTCAATAATTGCGTCCAACAAAGGTAAAATGGAATCGGTCGGGTTTTTCCAATCTGATCCCATCCAGTTTTGCTTGGCAGATCCGTAAAGGGTTTGGAATTCCAATTGCTCCTCAGTAGCATCGAGGTTGAACATTAATTCAAAAACCGCTTCATATACCTCATCCGGTCTACAGTTTTCTTTGTCTACCTTATTCACTACCACAATTGGCGTGAGGCCAAGTGCCAATGCTTTACCCAACACAAATCGTGTTTGTGGCATAGGTCCTTCGAAGGCATCAACCAAGAGGATAACTCCGTCAGCCATTTTCAATACTCGTTCTACTTCACCTCCAAAGTCGGCGTGACCTGGTGTATCAATAATATTGATTTTATGATCCTTGTAACGAACGGATACGTTTTTGGAAAGAATGGTGATCCCGCGTTCCCGCTCAAGATCATTGTTATCTAAAATAAGATCTTCAAACTGTTGATTTTCTCTGAAGATTTTGGAAACGTGGATGATTTTATCCACAAGGGTTGTTTTACCGTGGTCAACGTGTGCGATGATCGCGATATTCCGAATTTGCTGCATGGTTTGCCTTATTGAAGGCGCAAAAGTAAGAAGAAAAGTTGGGACTAGGGTTATTAAACTGCTAAGTTTCTGTCCCCTATTCCTTTGTTTTACTGCTTTTCAATCCAATTCTAATCGAATCAAAAGGATTTATAAAAGGGTAGGATTTGGTTGTAACTGATTATTTGGGTTTTTATTTCAAATTTCCAGAAAAGTAGGGGATGAATAATTGGTTCCAAACCAAGTAGCCTTTTGTATTTAAGTGCAATTGATCTTGGATATATAATTCAGGTCTTGGATTGCCATTTGTGTCTGTCAAGGCCTTCCAAGTATCTAAATAAGTTACCTTTTCTGTTTGTTCACAATACCTACTCAATAGCTGATTGAAGTCGAGATAATTTTCCTTTTTCTCCCATCGAGAAGGACTAGGTTTTGCTCCTATGAGTACAATTTCTATTTCTGGATTCACTAAATGAATGCGAATTACAATTTGTTTCAAACTAGTTAGAATCTCATTAGTAGGGACATCTGCCCAGAGATCGTTGTCACCTTCGTAAATAAAGACCCGATTCGGATCAAATTTTAAGACTAGAGGGTAGAGATATCGCGCTAAGTCGGTTGCCTTTGAACCGCCAAATCCAGTGTTGATTACTTCTTGCCCTATACTGATTTGAGAAAGGCTACGCCACATTCTGATGGTAGAGCTTCCTGTGAAAACAGTTCCTCCAGAATTCCAACCAACGCTATCTAGCTTAGCACTCAGTTTACGAACCTCTTCTTCAAAAGGATATTTTTGGGCAAATCCAGTTATGGATACTGCAAAGAAAATGAATAGAACAAAAAGAGATTTTTTCATCAATCAAACCTACTAAAAAATAGTGAACCAAAATCAATCAATCGACTGCACGAATTCAGCTGCCACGGGGACCTATTTGACCAAAGAGCAAAAATTCAAATTGAATAAAAAGGTGTAGTGGAATAATGGATAATCGCTGGGCTGGAAAATTTTACTATCCGTATTTTGACCAAAATCCAAATGAATTTAGGTTTGAGGGGCATGTATGTGGACCCTGGTCTGTCGTCAGTGGTCAAGATGCTTTAAATTACAAAAAAAACTGTTCCAAAACATCTCCTACAAAATAAGCAACCACTGCTGCTAGAAGTCCCAAAAGAACGGTTTCGGAAATCCCCCTCAGTGGAGATGTTTGATTAACGGCACTTTTTAACCAGCCTACTATAAAGAAGGCAAATCCGGTTAACATACTTGTCCAAAAAAAGAGGTTGATTTCTGTAGGAAAAAAATAGTTCCATAAGTAAACGGTAAGTGGAATGAGACCAACTAAGATAAAAGAGGCCAGGGTAGCTAAGCCTATTTTAAAGGGACTTTTGGGATCCCTCATCATTCCTAATTCATCCTTCATCATTTCGTCAACCCAGAGTTTCTGATCGGCGCAAATGTGATCCACTACCTGTTGGAGCAGTTCCCCTTTAAATCCTTTATTGGTATAGATTTCTTCGATTTCTGCTCGCTCAATATCCGGAAGGTTTTCAATTTCCCAATATTCAATTTTTTCGTGTTTGTCGTAATTGTCTCGTTCACTTTTGGCGGCCAAATACGCACCAACAGACATAGAAAAACCATCTGCAAGCAAGTTGGCAAAACCAAGAATGAGGAGAATACCGGTATCTAAATTAGCTCCAAACCCTCCGGCGACCACTGCAAAAGTGGTCACTGCTCCATCAATTCCTCCGTAGACAAATTCTTTGAGGTATTCTTGAAGTTTCCCGAAACCGGTATTTTCAAGGTGAATTTCAGATTCCATGAGAAAGTTTTTAGAATTTCAAATTAAAGTTTGTGCGTAGGTTCAACCCTGCCAGTTGTACAATAGATGGATCAATCAGGGTGAATAGCAATCACAGACAGGAGGCCCTGTTCACCTAAAAAACTATCAGATCATATTTTTTGGTTGATGGTAAAATAAGGATAGCTTTTCTTAAAAGTAGAGATAAAATCTATTAGGAGTAAAGTTTTACAAAAAACTTTTAGAGTCAACTCCCTATTAGGGTGCGAGGCTAATTTTTTCAGAAACATTTGAGTTTTAAAAAAGAATATCCAATTGAATTGAAAAAAAAGCATATCGGAATTTTGATAAATACAATCGTTTGCATAGGTTTAGAAAACTTTAACGCAAAGAATAATAGCTCAACCCAGCAATTTGCAGAAGTTTATATGGTTTTAATCCATTAACAATAACCCAAACTCAAGAGCCAGTTTTTAATTTACTGGCTCTTTTTTTATTGTAAAAACCCAAATAATTCATAAAAAATATAAATAGTGGTTTAAAATTGATTTGGTTTATTAGATATTTCTGTAAAAAACCGCAAATATGGTTTTTATCAATTTTTAGTAATTGATTTTAAAAGATTTGGATTTAGTCCTTAAAAATGAAAAAACCTTCACGAATATTTCGTGAAGGCTTTCGAGTCAAATCAACCAGATAACCTAAATTAATGGGTGAGAATTCTTTTCTTTTAATTTAAATCCAGTTAATTTTTTATTGGATTCCTTTGTATTCAATTATTTTATTGGTCTAGCAAATCAATTCATAGACATGGGTTATCCTCCAGTTTTTTCAAGTTATCACATCCTGAATTCTTGATCTAAAATTTGCTCAGGAGGGTGTTTTTTGAAATTCTAAAAAAAAGATAGGGATTGGAGTTCCAAATAATTGATTGCAAAAATAAATTCAGGATTCACCAAATGCTAAATCGTGCATCAGTTGTCTGTTTGGTTTATTTATCCCTATTTATACAATAATAATAGAACATTTTAAAAGTAAATTAATTTAATATATGTTTTAAAAAATTAAAATAATTTTATTTTTTATTTTTTTAATTAAAATTTATTAATTAGATTTCTTTTCCATTTATTAGCAGTTGAGGCAATTTCCAGAGGCTAGCCCCCTTCCTTCATGACCATTTTTTAGGAATCCTTCACTTTTTAATTCAAAACACATGAAACGAAATTTCAGAAATTTTTCAGCTTTTCTCCTTGTCGGCCCCTTACTTTTCAGCGCCTGCCTTCCCAAAGAGGAAATTTCAATCCAATCCGTAGATCCACTCTGGACCCAAAGTCTTCAACTTGCAGAATGGCAGCAGGTGGAAAAAGCCAATGAATTTTCACAGTTACTCGGCGAGGTGATGCAAGACAAAGAAGCGCGAGTGACACTCAGTACGCACTTGAAGCAGTACGATGACTTCGGTGATGTAGTATCCCTAGCTGCATTGCTTGGAGATAAGCAGCAAATGCCTCCTTCCGAGCTCGCTACTTTAAGTCGTGCAGGCAATACTATTTCCTTACGTACCGGGGCAAACCCCTTTCGGGAAATCCTGCTTCAGCATTCCTTGGAGCATTTGGATGCCTATCCTTTTCTTGAAAGGGGGTTCGAGACCTTTCGCACTCATCCCGATCGTGCGCAGCAGCGGGTGTCCCTTCAGGAGGATATGATCACATTTTTTGCAAGCCAAGGTCTGGTGATTCACTTCCCATACGAGGAACGGTTTGATTGGGAGAACTACACTGGTTCAATCACAACCACTTACGATCCCCTTATTCGGGAAGACTGGAACGAAGGATTTTTGTTTTCACTCACTGGGGATGATGCCCAAGGCAAGAGGATTCCGTATGTGGACGATGCCTATTCGTTAGATCATGCTACGCTGGTGGTGACTTACCTCGATGAGGATTTTTACGCGATGAATAACACGCCACCTGTTCCCGAACTTCCCACCCTAGCACCCGATGCGGTGATCCTA
>Ga0181563_10001557_pt1 | contig 22478 bp, 33 predicted proteins | sample 011ome_25_FD_133759 | JGI IMG/M metagenome (GOLD analysis project Ga0181563, IMG submission 133759) | Coastal salt marsh microbial communities from the Groves Creek Marsh, Skidaway Island, Georgia - 011512CT metaG (megahit assembly) | ecosystem: Environmental > Aquatic > Marine > Intertidal...
ATTTAGCATTCGAAACCCTTTCCATTGTGTTTTGACTCTTGGTCTGGTACAGGCTCAATCATTGAACGAAAGTCCCGTCAGCAACTTGAGCAGGGGTCGTGACTTCCCTCTCCGCTTTCGCGTCCCTACCACATGTGTCCACCAACAAGCGGGGAGCACTTCTCGTGCGTTTTGTTAATCATAACTGTTGTGGGCGGTTTCTGCTCGCCAGCCTAAGCCACTGCTAGTCACAACATTTCGCAGTGTCGCTAAAGAGCCCTTCCAGTTGTTAACGACTGCTTTCGCTTTGTCGAGCCAAAATGTTTGGCAACTTACCTTAGATTTCTCCTTAGGTCTACTCTCATAGTCTTTTTTTGTTTTCATAGTTAATCATAACGCCACGCCCGTCAGTTACCCTGCCGGTATGTTAGCGTATCTCAAGTTCTGGTAAATTCCCATCTGGGCCTTTCAACCGGGGGCCAATGACACAAACGGCCATCGGTACCCATTAGTCTACTGAACTCCAAGTTCCCGCCCCCTGTTCTTGGCTACACCCCTCCCGAAGTGTTCCAAAAGCCGGATGCAGCTTCTCATCTGGTGTCATTGGTCGGTGTTGACTTCACCTTGGGTTACTATCGGTCCCACCCGTGCATTCGCAAGTTAGAGCAAAACGCCGAATCAGCATCAACGGATGTTGACATCTGGGTATCGTGCCTTGGCCGTGAACCGAGCCTTCTCGGCAGCTGCTTTGGCGCTGTAATGGCACCGCATAGCTGCGTCATGGTCTCGGGCATAGCCTTCGTAGATTTCCCAGACGTTCTTCTTCTGAAGAGCCTCCTGCAGTTCGCAGCGGGCAACTCCGTTAGCATAGCGCTGCTTGAGCTCCTCCATCATGGCAGCAACCTTGTCGGCATACTGCTTTTCGATTCGGGCCATCTCGTTGTGTGCAGCGATTTCTCGCTCCACTCGCGCCTTGATTCGTCGGTTTCTCCACCCCTTGTAAGAAAAGTTTCTCATCATCAGGGCATCAAATTTGGTTACAATGTAGTTCAACATTTTATTTCCTCCTTTTCTGGTAACATAAACAATCACCTCCTGTGTGTTATGTCCAGGGTTTCTATCGGTCCCACCCGTGCTTTCGCAAGTTGGTGCTCAGGCTGTTTGCCTCAGTCCATTCAAAGAGTTGCTGCGAGACGCGTTTTCAGCGCCACAAGCTCGGCAGTGATTTGCTCAGCGTCGTAGACCTCTTCGTCCCACTCCCAGCTGCCCTCAGTTCCTTTTGCAATGAACATGATTGGGCTTCCGCTGTAGACGTGGGGACCGTTGGGGTCTCGCTTGCTGATGTCAGTGAAGACGGTGACGCGGCGGGTAACACCCTCCGAGTCTACGAATTCAACGCCCACTTCGCCGTAGGCTTGCGTACCTGAAACAGCCTCAGTGGGCTTGATGTCTCGGTTCAGCATTTCTTCAATTTTTTCAATTTGGTTTTGGTTTTGCATATTTTTTGCCTCCTTTCCTGGTGAGTTCTTTTCCCTTTCCTCATTGGGTAGTCCACTGACGCGGGACTATCGCGTGCTTTCGCAATGTCAGACAATTGTCGATTGAGCGTCGGCTGTCAAGCGTAAAAGTCTCGCAGCTCGTTTCGGTCATCGAGTGTCCAGAAGTTGTAAGCTCCCGACTTCCAGTAGCGGAACCCGCCGTCGTCACCGACATGTCGGTGCGCCCAGCGGTGAACCTCTGCTGGCAAGTCTTTCATGCTTACATACATCTCTTGGTTGTAGATTTTGATTTCACTCATCGTCTCTCCTCCTGGTTAAGGAGATTGGTTATCTCCTCATATTTTGTTTGGGCTTTCGCCCGGTTTGGTTGTGCCCGTAGGCACTGCGATTTTGAATCGCTAATTCTTCCCATCCCTCCGTACGATTACTTGCTAGCTTCTCTGTCAGCTCCGCTAGTTTTCTTCGTAACTCCACCGGTGTTATACTTGTGCTTTACTGGTTAGCCACCAGCAAGGTTCCGTCCGGCAACGGTTTCCTTAACACAAGTTATCGTATGATTTCCCTACTCCGTCAAGATGATAAGTCTATCAGGTGTATCGAGACACTACTTAGCGTTCATCCACACTTGTCTAAGGTGTTGGATATATCTCTTCATCGAGAAAGTGGTGTCTGGCCACGCTATCCGAGCGCGGCAAAACCACTTTGGTTATTCCTCTCTGAGAATGCCTTCGTAGCAGGCAATCTGGTATTCTGGTGCAGTTATGGTTCTCACTGCGCAGGTGGGGTTTTATCGGTCCCATACGCTACTTTCGTAGAATTGTTTGTTGCCTCAATGGGGCTGGTGATGAGTAGGTGGTTCGAGCGGCCACCCTCCACAACGGGGGTTACAAGCCCCCGACTTACATGTTCTATGCTCTATATCCACGTTATCCGCAAGTGGGCCCTTCCGGTAACCCACGGCTTCGTGTCCGCGTAACTCATCTGGTGGTCAGTGTATAATGGCCACTGACTCTTTAGCCTGGTTCTCCAGCACCTACTCTCGCTGAAGTTCGAAATTTCGTTTTCGTCAACCACCCTGCTTTGGGCGTCCCCGCCACCTGATGATTGATTTCACTCTCTGTCCGCGAACTAGTCGCAGTTACCGAAATGACCCCGTTGGCGTTTTGTTGCCCCAGTTCGCCTCCCGACTGGCGGTTCATTTGTTAACGCAGTGCTTGTCCCTGTCTGCGAAAAGAGCCCGATAGTGCAAGAGTCCGTTGCCCGCCGAATCAACGACGAGGACTTCATCCTACACCCCACTACGGGTTCTCAAAAACTCTTTCTAATTCACTCCCACTTTAGCTGTCTTTGGCACTCGGCCGTGGTGACATTACCCGCATAACGATTCGCGGGCGGTTCGCTCCGTCCCCTTGTTGTGGTGATTCTCTCAGTGTCTATGGATGCTCAATCGCATCTCATTTTAGGATATGGGGCACCGAGTCCCATTCTCCCCTCACTTATAGTGAGGTCTATCTTCAGTTAAGTTGTGGGCGTCTACTTCCTCCACATCGTAGCTGACTCTCGGTCATATGCTACGGCCCAGGGCTTCCACCTGTTGTTGCTTAACTCCTCTTGTGCGTGGTTGCACTTTCTGGTGTGATATCTGGTAAACTTCGCGTTAAGATAACTGATTACTGGGTGAGCTTCCTCGCACGAACGCTCCGTCGGCTTGAACCGTTACGGGAGTTTAATGTTCGGCGTACAACTTCTCTTCGTAGTCACCCTTCTGTTTTTCAAATTGCATTACTATACGACCATTCTTCACCGTGTTTCCACGGGAGTTACGCCTTTTAATTTAGGTCTCAAGCAATCGGTTATCCGCGTCGTCGGCGCGAATTGAGTTTTAATTTTAATTTGAGCAGGCGTCCACACGTCTTTTCTTGTCCATCTAAATGGAAACGGTTTTTTCCTGCTCGGCATCTTGTGATGCCTTATCACTGGTGAAAGGGAGCTTTAACTCACGCACGGGGTTTCAACCTGTTTCCCATTTTTTTTGCGATTCTTTCTTGTTTCTCTCTCGATGTTAGTTTTGGTTTCGCACCCTGGGGCTTTCGCCAGGATTCAGCCTTTGTAGTTGTTTGTGCAGTTAGTCATTGCGGACTCAAACATCGTTTCCTTTCTGGTATGGTATGTAGACGGGCTCATACATCTTGATTTTCTGATTACGCCTTCCGAACGATTTACATCTTACTTCTCTCATTACAAGTCCCATTCTCAGTGACCATTCTGGTGAAGAGCGTCGGTACGGGGTGTCCTGCTGCCTTCCGGTCTCGGATTCCCTTTTTCTGACTCTTCTGGTGGGGAGGTTGCCTTTCCTCCCTTCCAATATAGATACGCCGTGAGGCATACCGGTATCGTGCACTCAATGTGCTGGTGAGCCGTTTTTCCTGTGTCGGCTAACACGGATAGTCTATTCCTATAGTCAATGGTTCTTTCCCTATGGTCAGGTAGTCTTTCCTATCAGTCCCCGTTTTAACAAAGTCACCAGTGGCTGTGGGTCGGGTTGCCCACAGATGGTACCTCAGGATTACTCCGTCATAGGTCTCACGATGCGACCCGCAGAAGCCATCTCTGCGCAGTACTCGTCGATGAAGTCAGCGCGGACCCACAATCGTTCCACGAAGACCTCAGAGGTCTTCGTACTGTAAACAGTCTTGAAGTTCCTGGATGGACCAGAACGCTTCTTGAAACGGTTGCGGACCGTTTTGAGTTCAAAGACATTGCACTTCACAAAGTAGTGGCGACCGTCTTTTAGGATGTTACCGCCAGACTCCAGCAGAGCAAGCTCTGCCTTCTCAGCCTTGGTAAGTCCCGTCCAGTGGTCATCGCACGAGGCGACTACTGCGGTGTAGGTCACATATGGCTTGTGTAGTTCACCATTTTTCTTAATGATGTTCTTTTGTACTGTGGTTGCCATGACATCAAGCACCTTACCGGCACCTTTTCGTCGTCCAAGAGTTCCACACTCCTGGCATGTTGACCTAAACGTAATACCGTCGTCGTCGAGCGTCTTCGGTACTACAAGCTTCATGTTGTTCTTTGTTTCGATTTCGTATGTTTCCATGTTAATCTGGTAAAGGAGGTCATCCCTCCTTCATTATAGATACGCCGGTTGACATACCGGTATCAGTCATTGCTGACCTTTACCCATCCACTAAGGTCCAGAGAGTCCTCTTGGGCATCACCGAATTTCCAGAAAGTTTCTGTGGCGTTTGAGCCAACACGCCTCATTTTCTCAACCATAACAAACTGCGGCTGCTTTTTGAGGAAGGAAGCGAGTCTTGGAGACGAGATGCCATCCTTGGTGTTGTAGTTAATCCAGTCCTTGAGTTGACTGAACGAAACATATTCGATATTGCGCTCTGTAAAGGCCGTAAAGGCCTTCTCAATGGTCTTGATGACCCGTACTTTACCTCTTGCCATGTCAATCACTTCATCCTTGATACAGTGTGTTCTTTGACGATGCGGTCAATGGTTTCCCACAAGTTTTCACTGCTAAGAGCAGCTTCTTGGACAAGGCGCTTGGTCTCCTTCCGAATCCGCACCGTTGTGAACTTGTCTTCGCGAGAACCTGTAGACACAACTCTCCGATATCTATAGAGTTCTTAAACACTTTGATGTAGAAAGTAGTCACTTTTCCACATAGAGTACAGTTAAGTACCCGATGAAGGGTCCTTGTTTCATGAAGACTTTTACAGTTGAATTGACCATTAGCATCGACGCTATGAGTGACGAGTCGGCAGAAAACAAGCTCGACGCTTTTTTGTCTGCCCTTGACCTGAAGAAAAACGAAAAAGTTTCGCTCGTGGACCTCGGTGAGATAACCGAGGCAGGCGGAGAGGCAAAGAAGTCAACCAAGTCCTCCAAAAAGAAGAGCCCCAAAAATAAGGTCGAAGAAGACGAGGAAGATGACGACTGGGAAGACTACGAAGACATCGACTTTGACTTGCTCGATGAAGAAGACGAAGAAGATGACGCTGAAGACGAAGACGACGAGGACGAGGGCGACGCCGAAGAAAGTGAGGCCGAAGACTCTGAAGATGACCTCGATAAACTCCTGAAGGAAATCAACTCCGATGACTCGGAAACATCCGAAGACGATGACGACGACGATGAGGACTGGGACGAAGACTGGGACGATTGGGAATAGTTGAAAAGTAAGTAACACTTGGAGCAGCTTGGTTAACATGTTTTGGAAGCACACTCCCAAACACGAGGTGCTAACCGATACGCAAGCCAAGCGCCAGTTGAAGGTCCTTTCAATGACCTTTGAAGAACTCCCTCTGATAAAGTACTCAGATGCAGCACTCAAGTCACTTAGAGACGAAGGAGTTGAGACCCCCATTGACTCTGTTATACGAATCAGTAGAAACAGTATAACCTATGGAGAGAATGCGTTCTACTATCGAAGAGTGATACCTTGAAGGTGAACATTTACACAGACGCCTCGACCCTCCTTCACAAGGACAACCTGTCAGGCATTGGCGTGGTTGTTTGCATCGAAGGACAAGTTCACGAGTCTTTCGGGAAGCATCTTGGTGAGACAGACTCTGCTACGGCAGAGATTATTGGAATATACGCAGGGCTTAGAAGGGCAAAGGAGCTGTGTAAGGCCACTGATGAGATAGACTTGGTGCGCATATGCTGCGACTGCAAGCCAGCCCTCGACCTTGCCTGCGGCGAAGGGACGACCCAAAACAATTCCACCCACTTAATACTCGAAAAGATAGATGAGCTGTGTATGCAGATACCGTGTCCTGTAGAGTTTCAGTGGGTCAAGGCACACAATGGAAACAAGTTTAACGAGATGGCAGACCAACTTGCTTATGAGCATGCGCATAACTAGGCTTATTGGTAGAGACCACTTCGGAGAGTTGAGTCGCATGGAGGTCACCAAGTTCTACTGGTATGCGACCGAAGAGGACTTTCTAGAAGATGAGCTATTCAACTTAGACATCTCTGCGGGTCGATTGAGACATCGCTGGGTTCCACTTGACCGCCAAAGTGCGTCACTTTACTTAATGGAACGCGATGAAGCAGCCGGAATGAGAGCAGCGCAGCCGAGATATACGCTGGTCGAGATTCATCTCGCTGAACCAGTCGAAGACCTCAGCATGGACTACCCAAATGCTGTCCAACCTGGTCTAAGGGGCGCAGTTATTAGAGTACCTCTCAAGGAAGTTATCCCAAAGGTACCGACGAAGAGAGCCCTTGAGCGGGGAGTAGAGCAACCTCCTATCTCGTACAGAGTGGGTCTAGGAACAGTTATCGAGTGCACAGACCCGATGCAGGTCGCTTCACTTGAAATGGGTATACTATCCGAAGAAGATGTAGCAAATATGTCGGTGGTGGAAGTGCTGCAAGCCGGGGCATTTCAGTACAACAACCCAGAAGACCCAGAAAGCCCTATTGAACAAGGTGTTCACGATGCTCGAATGGGTATTACTGACAAGCGAGAAGGAAGATGCCCAACTTGTAATCTCGGCTTTGCCAGAGAAGACTCTGCAAACTCCTGCCCTGGTCACTTTGGACACATTCAGCTGTTTGAGCCCATACCCAAGCTGATGTACTTGGGCATTTTGAAGTCCCGAGCCGTCAAAAGCGACCCTCTACTCAATGCACTCAACAAAGTCTGCTTTCACTGCAGCAAAGTGATGCTGCCAGATGGCGTATTGAGCGCAATCGAGATGCGTGTGGACTACATCTTCAAGCTCAACAAGCGCAACTCAAAAGGATACAGCGAGATTCGCAAGATTGTCAACGAGCCCTTTAGCGACTACCATGGGACGAAGCCGGAAACGAAGCAGCCATGTCCACACTGCGCAGAGTTCTCCCCGGCAGTGGAGTTTAACCACCGCAGTGCCACTTTTTACTTCCCACTACCAGATGAGCGCTATATCTCTGGGGCAAATCAAATCGACTTCAGAGGGGCGCATGCCGTTCTTGAGGGAGTGCCGAATGAACACTGTAAGTTCCTCGGTCTTGACTACCGCACTTCCCGGCCCGAAAATATGTTTTTCAAGAAAATGCCTGTAGCACCAAACTCAGCTAGACCGCCCAGAGCACTGCCTGAAAAGAAGTTCAAAGACTTAGATGACCTAACCAAGCTGTACCAAGATGTAGTGCAGGCCAATGAGTCACTTAGGGGCAATGTGCTACAGGGGAGGGAAAGTAGCTACTACCGTAGAATGCTTTACTTGGCCGTATCAAGAGTGTACGACAATAAGCGCGCAGCCATAGGCTCAGGTGGTACAAGTCAAGAAAGAGGTTACGGTGGAAGCACTCGAAGTGTGTCTTACAAAGGCGTTATGAATCGCCTGTCTGGTAAGCGGGGTCGCTTTAGAAACAACCTGCAATCAAAGTATGTTGAGCAAGTGAGTTACTCTGCTATTACACCACACGCAGCTTTGGCGATTGATGAGGTTGGAGTCCCAGAACAAATTGCGATGGGATGCAGTGTTGCTGAAACAGTTACCGCCGAAAACATGGAGCGCCTTAAGATGGCGGTACTTAACGGCCCCAAGAAGTATCCTGGGGCAACTCACATCTTTTTGGATGGCAACACCATGAACAAAACCAAAGGAAACATCTACCGAGCATCTGAGCGCACAGTAGAGCGAGTTATCGAAGGTGCAGTTGTTCGCAGGCATATCATCAACGGGGATATGGGGCTGTTTAACAGAGCACCATCACTTCACCGACAGTCAATTCTTGCACTTAGGGCCAAGGTGATGAAATCTCGCTCACTTGCGATGAACCCAACAATTTGTATCCCCTTCAACGCTGACTATGACGGGGACGCAATGAAACTTCACTTTGTTCAATCAGAAGAAGCCATTGCTGAAGCCAAAAAGCTGATGCAGCTGGACAAGAATATCATTCACGCAAGGTACGGTAAACTAACCGTCGCCACCGACCAAGACCAAACAAGCGGACTTTACTTGTTATCTCACACCAACAAGCGTCGTAAGGGAGAATGGAATCCACTTACTGGACTAGGCTATACTGATGAAGGCATTCCCTATATCTCTAAGTCTCTTGCTATCTCATGCTATACCTATGTCTACAGTGAAATCAGAGATGAAGCAGAACTGAAGAAAATGTATCTCTCAGAGAAGCGGTCATCTAACGAAAAGACTCCTAGCTTTGATGAATGGCGAAAGAAGTCACGATACAGGACCGTGGACACTCTTCCTCAGTCAGACTACACGGCACCCGATGGAACTAAGTGCTACACCGGGCGAGCTATCTTTAGTCACCTCTTTACAGTCCTCGACTGCGAGTATGTGTCTGCTGCTTTCACGGGAAACACGCCAAAAGTTGACGAAGAGGGCAACATCATTCGCGACGGTGATGACAAAGTCAAAGAGACCGTGGTGGTTTACAAAGGAAAGTTGCTCCAAGGAACTCTAGAAAAGGACTCATTCGGTGAAGGGGGCTCCTCTCTGGCCCCGCCGTTCATCTACCACGAAGGCTATGAAGCAGGTCAAGCAAAGTTGACAGAGTATATTGAGATGGTAACTAGGCTTGGCTATGCAGGACACAGAGTTATCGGCTACACTATGGGCGTTAGCGATGTGGGGCTGTTCTCTAGCGACTCGGAAGGTAACAGACCGCAGTTAGCGTCAGACTTAGACTCGCTTTACGATAAGTATGCCACTCAACTACAAGGGATGACTGAGTCATGGTGGAACAAAGACTACGCAAAGTACGCAGAGAATCCTCAAGAGAAGATTGAAGCCATTATTGCACCAGCAGACTTCCTTGAAGAGAAAATCGTCAACACAGCCACAGAGTACGAAACTGAGATGCTTGGCCCCATCGAAGACGCACAAGGCTCTGGTAACTCTATGCAAATCGCTGTGCGCTCGAAGGCTCGCGGAAAGGACTCAAATGTACGACAAATGGGTGGGTCATTTGGCATTGCCCTTGTTGGTGGTAAGCGCATCACTCACGGTATCAATCCATTTAGACCACTAGCACACTTCCCGCTAGTCAATGACGACGGAGAGCAACTCCCATCAGCACACCCAGCACACATGGGCTTTGTTCAGTCTGGATATTCAAAGGGGATGGAGCCAACTGAGTACTGGTTCACTTCCAGCGCAGGTAGAAGGTCTACTGTTGAATCTGGGCAGGGTAACATCTCTAAGTCAGGTTACCTTGAGCGCAAGATGATTAAGGCATTTGAGTCTGTCGTGGTTAACGACAAGCGCCAGGTGGTTAACACCCGAACAGGTCGCGTGATTAACCCACTCGTTGGCGATGACGGCCTTGCTCCTTATCACATCCGAGGCTCACACAAGTTCACCAACAAGGACGGACACATCATCACGGTCCAGCCGCTTCTGTTTGAGTTCAACTGCAAGCATGGTAAGCCTCTAGAGAACTCTCATGTAGAAGATTACCCTGAACATAGGTGTTTAGAGTGCTCAAAGGGCTCAAAAGTAGAATACTTCCTCGAGAGTCTTAATGGCGCAGAGTTCCATCCGTCGCCAAAGTCCACGAAAAGTATTCTAGATGTACTTCAAGTCCGCGAAGTGAATGCACCAGACCTCAGAAAGCTGGGCAAAAAGTTCAGAGACTACTACAACGACTCTATTTGTCGCGCCGGTGAAGCAATCGGAGCAACTGCTGGTGGTTGCTTGGGTGAACCAGCAACTCAAGCGGCACTTAGAAGCTTCCACTTTGCAGGTAAGATGTCTTTCCAAGGTTCTGTTGACCGACTGAAGCAGATGTTGGAGTCACCTATCACCTCCAATACCAATATCTTCAACCCGCAGACGAAAGTGCCAATGAGAGAAGAGGCCAACACTCCTGCAATGGCCGAGAAGATGGCCACTATTTGTCGGAGTATCACCGCTGAGATGATTATTGATGTAGTCGAGTACGACCTTCAAACCAATATGCTCATGGTCAGATTTAATGCAGAAAATGTGCGGAACTTGGGACTCACTGGTGCCGCCAATGTGACCAGCAGTCAGCTCCGAAAAGCTCTGAATCAGAAGAGTGTGGAGCTGGGTCAAGTCAAAGTCATGAGTAAGGGGATTAGATGGGACGCTCCCTATGTCATCTCCCTACCTAACGCCACAAAAGATGCCATGCTAAGGGCGAAAGAGACTATCATGTCGGCAAAGGTCTCGGGTATCACGAATGCTGCGAGTGTTTCTATAGCAGAGCTAAAGGACCAAATCGACGGTAAGCTAACCCTCGATATTCGTGATGCAAGTAATGAAACTCTTAACGCATTGGTGGAACACCTCAGTGACTATCTTGACCTAAGTCAACTGGAAACCAACAACCTTGGCTGGATTCATAAAAACTTCGGGCTCGAGGCAGCTCTCTGGATGTTCCATAAGGAACTAGACTTCCAGATGAACGGAAAAGGTGGTGTCGGTGAGTACGATGTTCGATACATCCGTATGATTGCCGACTTGATGGGCGAAGAAGGCGAACCTATGGGCCTGGGTCCTTCTGGCATTGGTAGCAGGGCAAGTTACTCGGTTCTCGCTGCGGCTTCGCTTGAAGCAGTACCAGAGGTAATCAAGGCAGGAAGCGTCATGGGTAACTTTGACATCCTCGGAGGACCTGCAGAGTCTATTGTTGCCGGGAAAGTATGTCAGATAGGAGACTTCGTTCCCACTGCAGAGTAATTGCGGTTTGATACCTCTCAAATGCTTCCATGTAGATGTCCTTAGCAAGCTCAGCTCCAAGCGCCTCTACCATGTACGGGAGGAACTCTTTCAGCTGCTTCTTCATGAACCACTCTTTCGGTCGCACACTGTTACCTGCTACGCCGTCTATGTGAGCTCCAGGGGCCATTTTTTGCAAAATGAGCATACCAAAGTTGCGTTTGACATGCTGATAGCGGCAGAGGTGGCACGCCCACTTAACGAATCGCTTAGCTTTACGACTGTAGATGACTCTATAGTGACACTCACACACCGTACATGTGCGCCAGTGGCTCTTCTTGGGCCAGTCTTTCATTGAAAGTCCTCTATGGTTAGCTCTCGACCATCAAACTTATCCTTAGGAGGGCGAAGCATATCGTTAGAGAGTCCAATACCATACATGATATGGTCTAACTTACCTATGATGTTCTTCTCGATAATCTTCTCGATGTCAAGGGTGTAGTCGTTGATTTGAGATAACTCATGGAAAGCAACATAGCCACCTTCGGGGAACCAAGTGGGGCCGTCTTTGACATAAGTGTAGTTGTAAGAGTCGCCTCTGTCGATTTTAGGGAAGGTGTCATTAGCAAGCACAATGTTGTGCCATGCTGCGCCCTTCTTGTCACCAGAGAGGTTAGCATACGCTTTGTCCAGCACCTCCTTAGCGTCTGCTCTGGCTCTGCGGTTGGTGGCCCCTTCGGAGTAGTGGTCATAGATGTAGTCAAGATGTGAAGGAAGCCACATACCGACGCGGCCACGGGCGATGAGGTCAGTGACAGGAACCTCTCCATCGCGCACTCGCTGGATGACTCCCTCCACATAAGAGAGTACTTCCTGTGGCCTTTTGTCGTCCCAAATCATCTTCATGGCCTCGATTTGCACTTCTCGCCCAATCGGGGCAGTGTTGGTGTGCTTGGCTTCAAGCCCCTGCATCTTGATTCTCGAATCAACAGGCAACTTGCCGATGTCAAAAGGACTCTCGCCAGTATCGGGCATCCAAATGATACGACCCGCGTACTTGTTGCGTCGAGGCAGGTAGAACCTATCCATAATCAACTCTGCTTCAACGACGATAGCCTCTGACTTGATTTGGTCTTGACACATTCCTGTTAGGTGTTCACCAAGCTCCTCAGCAATCGCTGCACACTCCTCGGGAGACTTTTCGTCACCGAGTTTTACGAAGATGGAGTCAGTGTGTCCGTAAATGACAGGATAACCAAGTGCTTCGCACTCATCTTTGATGAACATAAGTGCATTACGACCACCATAGGTAATCGTGCGAGCAATGTCAATGTCACCCCAAGCGTAGCCGTGGCGACCAAAGCCCATGAGCCCATAGAAGGTAGCACGAAGTCGCTTTACAGTCTTCTGTGCGTCGTCCCACTTACGGTATTCGTCCGAACCTTTACCGTGGGTGTTGGCGGCATCTGCCCGCTTCGCTTTGTACTCATCACGCAAAACATCTAACTCCATGACACACTTGGGAAGCAAGCCAACAGGCTCTCTGCGAAACCTGCACCCGTCACCGATGATATCGTCTTCTCGCTCCTCACCCGGCTTGACTTTCGTCTCAAAGCTGGTGTTGTAGGCGACCATGATGCTGGGATACAAGCCCGCGAAATCCAAGATAACTACATTCTTATGAAGACCAATGGTGTTCAGCTCCTCTGGGTCCATGATAATGGCTCCTTGAAGCTCATCGTCAGAAGTCTCCTGCCAGCCAGTCTTCTGGATGAAGTTGGCTTTTCGCATAAAGTAAACACGGGCGTAAGATGAACCGTAGAAGGTAGAGTTAAACTGACACTTAGCAAGTTGCTGTAGTGCCTGTTGTCCCTCGACAAGATTGTACTTAGTTTCAATTTCAACCATCAGCTCCACATCGCGGTAGTTGTAGTAGAGGTAGTTGTCCATAAACTTGTCATAGTTGGCATCGTAAAAGTCTGGTCTGAAGTCAGTCTTACCTCGACCAAAGAGCTTTTCACCAACAACATCGAGTTTGTTTGAGGGCAAGTTAGCCGACTTGGAGTCACGGTAAACTCGCTCAAAGAGCATATCAAGTGAAATCACCAAGCGACCCACCACAGGTTGCTGAGTCCAGCGATATTGGTTGCCTCGGAATCTGGGCTTCACCATGTGACGCTTGGAACCAAGGGAAGATGGGCTAAGTGCCGCCGCACCAATGCCGCACGACTCAAGGCGATAGTAAAGTGTAGGCAAATCGTAGAACCCCATACCCCAAGCAAGGATGCAATCGGGGTCTACGGCATCAACGAAGTTTACAAAGTGCTGGAGGAGTGACTTCTCGTTGTCAAAGTAGTGAACAATGCAGTCGTTGCCGTCAAAGGTATGCACTTTAGTTTCCTCTTTGTAGTCTCCATATTGACACCACTGGACTCTCTGACCCGTAAAGGAGTCATAGGCCCCTATGACATTGATTTCTTGGAAGTCTCTTGGGTTGCCGGCGTTGTTGCAGTAATGTGGCCCATCATCGTCTTGCTTAAACTGCAGAGCTTCAAGGTCAATAAACAGTTTTCTCATTCTGTAGTCAGGGATTTCATCCACACAATCCACAAGGTATCTGTCTTCGTAGGGGACATCGGCCTCGTAAGTGGGCTTGAGCTTGTTGGAAACCATTCTCATCAAGCCGGGCGACTTGAAAGTGACTTTGTCAAGTCGCTTACCGTCAGCAGTGACTTTGCCGGAAGGAGCTTGCTTGGTGATAGCCCAGTTAATCCCCTCCTGTTCATGAACGCTTGAGGACAAGACCTTTCGAGCATACTCGTCTTTGTTCTTGAGTACCACGGTGGAGTCGCGCTCAACATACAGATATGGCTCAAAGTCCTTTACGATGCGCTCACGGCGCACCCACTTCTCAGCGACTTTCTCTCGCCAGCGTAGCACCAGCTCGTTGGTATCTCTCATCTCTCCTTTATGGTCTAAGTCGTATAGGGTATGGATAATCATGCTTTGTCCTCCTTGTAGTATCCTTCTATGATAGAGTAGTAGTTGCAGCCCTTGAAGCAGTGAACAACGCCCTCAAGTGTGTAAACGAGATGGTCGCTACCAGTGTCGCCACCTCCACGGGCGCAGGACGGGCAACGGGCCTGGAAGAAGTCGTTTGCGTCTGGCCCACGAACACCTTCAAGAGACGCAATCCACGCCGCCCTGTCGAATCCGTCCTTGTCCATCTTGGCCCTCATGTCGAACTTCTTCTTAATCGTGGATGGGGGAAGCCACCCATTATTGTGGTGGGTGAGCAAATCCCGAAGCAGAATCAGCCGTTTTTCGGAACGAAAGCGCACGAATCTGCCCGAAACATCTTGGTTTGAGAGGTGAAATCGGGGGTCTGTTCGCAGTTTTCGGGACAGTATGAGGTAGTCCCTCACAGGAATTTTTGGAACCTTCATCTTCATAGATTACTATCCAGAAGGAAGTGGTATATCAAAGGAACCGAAGAGGCTTCACTCTTCGTCGCCTTCAGAGGACTTTGACTTGCGTGAGATTACGCTAGCCCCGCCACCTACGACCTTACCCACAGGCGAAACTACCGTGTCCACGGCCCCTGCCGCACCCTTGGCGACTCTAGCGAAGAGGTTGCCCTTGGAAGATACTTCGTCAGCGTCTCGGTTCTGAAGGACATCGGGGATTTCGTCCTTCAAGAGCTCTTTGAGGATAATCCAAGCCTGAGCGCGAGTCACGGGTGGGTGGCCTCCAGCAGAGAGGATTCTGGCCACCATCTCAAGAAGAGAGTCGTAGCCGTTCTTGGCAAGGTACTGACGGACCTCGTTTGTCCAAGCATCTTCGACGAGGATAACATCGCCCAGAGCCTTTCTAACCAGTCCAACTTGCTTGCCTTCATAAGTGTAGTACTTACTTCCCATGATAATACGACCTTTCATCGGATACTTAAGAGTCTCCCATTGGAAGTAAGTTATCTACCCGGCGAGTTTCTGCTTCCTTTGGTCGCTCCCTGAGGAGTTGTACGACGACCCGCGCCTTCTCTTCGGGGATAACTTTGACCTCCATGTGAACTTCCTTTGCAGACCCGCCGAATAAAATCCTCAGCAGGGCCGCGTTGTGCGGGTAGGTTTCTTGAAAGCGCACCCAATTTCGATGAATTGCACTGACTTGGGCGATATCGTACGCAGTATAATGAGGGTCATAGTCGCTGACACCAACATGGTATCTATTCATCATATCCCCATATAGACTCAAGCATATTCCCCCATAGAGTTTTCCTCTTTGCTAATGTCTTGGTTTAGCCTCTCAACAAACTCGGAGAACTCCTTCAACTTATCGGCAAGCTTCCCAGCTTCCTCTGGCGTGAGCCTCTGAGTGACCTGCTTTCCATCTACCAAGATAGTAATTTCGATAGTCGAAAATGGAATCACTACATTCCCCCTGCGTTCTTCACACTTTTCACAGGGACAGTCGTCTATGTCAATGCTGAAGTGACTGCCTTTTGGCCCCTTACTCATGTGAGGAAGGAACATGTTGTCGATGGCAAAGTGACCAAGTTCGTGTATCAACAGTAGTCCTCCACGACCAAAGAGTTCCCTATGTTGACATAAACTGGGCGTGGGAGCCCGATATTCAACTCCGGCACACTCACCGACCTAAGTGTGACGAGCATTTTTTCTCCAGAGCCCTCCACAGTTAAGAGAAACTCCTTGAGGTTGCTGAACAGCACCATGATGTCCATATCTTCGTACTCAAAGGACTCTACCACCTCTATTTCTTCTCCAGCGATAACTCTCTCAGCGAGAGCCACCATATCGAGAAGCTCGGCACAAACTTGGCCGCTCATGAGGCTTTGCACATGTAAGCCTATGCTTACTCGGTTCTTTATATTTCCGTTTAAAAGTCTACCATAAAATCTACAGGGAACTTACCACTTCCCAGATACTTTTTGACCGCTTTGTACACATTTACGGGGTCTACGCCTTCACCTTCGTAGGCTCCCAGTGCTGGAAAGGCGATTGAGTACTTGTTGTGTAAGTCTAGCTCTTGCATACGCCGAAGGCTACGGACAATCCAGTGCATTTTGTACCGACGACGCACATCTACGGTTATAGGAATCCAGCAAATGGTCTTATTTTCTATACCCTCACTGATAACCGGCTCACCAGGTTCCACCAAGTTAGCGTCTTGTAGCCTTCTATACTGTGCGTACGCAAGTACATACTCAAGCTTGGCTTCGTTAATCGGGTATCTATCCCACGACTTGGTGTACTTGTTTTTAGCGTGAACAGGTATGACTACCATATCGCAGTCAGTTAAGAATAGTGAAGTATGCTTACGAAGCTCAATCACTCTTCTTCACCCTTTAGGTCAAAGCCGAAAATCAGTTTGAACCACTGCTTGCCTGTAGGTGTATTCACTGAGCCGTCCGGCCCAACATTCCGCCCCATGGGAGGATGAATGTAGGGTGTCTCTGGTTGAGTAAAAGTGGGCTCAACGAAGGTGATAGAGTCGACCATACCAAATGACTGAGCCTTGATAGCCTCAACCATCCTCAACATGGCAGTCATAGGGTCTTCGCCCTTCTTCATTTCTAAGCCAAGCATCATGCCTCCCTTAGAAGAGTCGACCAGTGCGATGTAGTTACTTTTCATTTTCTTCACCCTTCAGGTACCAGACTTGGACAGCATATCCACCAGATATCTCCGAAGCTTGCTTGACTTGCCCAGTGCTGGTAAACTCTTTGTGCTTCCTAAGCACCATAGCCACCTGGTTAACTCCAGGTATTGACTTTGGCGAGTTAAGTCGCTCTCTTCTTTCATGTAAGGCGTCTATCATTTGGTGAGAGGTCATGGGACCTTTCTCCTTCAGAATCGCCTTCATGTATCTCTTCAAGTGCTTGTGTCTGCTAGTCATATTTCCACTTCCGACCGGCTTCAAAGCAGCTGGGGCACACACCGTAAAAGGACGGTGCTTCACAGACCTCACAGGGTTTACCTTCGAGTCGTTTACCGAACAACAACCTACGAAGCAACTTCATCATAGGATAGCCTCCCACGAATAACTTTGCCTAACATTCTCTAAGTCGAAGTAGTGTCCTCTGTAAAAGTCTCCTCGGTTTAGTATATCCCGTATGGTAGCGTTGCTCCAACTTCTTTTGCCTGATTTTGTGAGGATGCCTGCGGTTATTAACGCTTCCGCAATGGCGGTAAATGACTCCCCCTGCTCTCTCAGCTCGAAAATCATTTTGACTACTTCAGCCTCTTCCGGTTTGGCTCTCAAAAGTCCTTTATCTGACTCATCTCCGGTCAATGCGTATACAGAATCGTAGCCGTAAGGAGGCTTTCCGACCCAGCGGCCCTCGTTTTTGACACCCTGGAGGCCCATTTTGGTGCGTTCGCGGGTAACTTCAACTTCCATTTGGTTCAGCGCGGTGATGATTCTGAAGACAGCCATCCCCATAGCGGTGGTGGTATCTACATCTATGTCAAGTGCTACAAAGTTCTTTCCAACAGAGTTTAGCTCACTTGCCCACTGTTGAGCGTTCGTCGAGCTACGATGAAAGCGGTCTAACTTGAAAGCAACCACGACATCCCACTCAGATAGGTTATCCATCATAGACTTGAAGCCATCTCTGTCCATGTTCATACCTGTTCCGACATCAGAGTACTCTGAGACAAGCTCCCACCCCTTCATTTCAACATACTGCTTACATCGGCGTATCTGCTCGTTAACCGAGGTTTCGCTCTGTAAGTCTGTGCTGATTCTTCCGTAAACTACTGCTCTCATTGTGAATCCTCCAAAAAGTGTCCACAATCTTCATTATCATCGCACCCGCAACGCAACCCCGAAGATACTACGAAGTCATATGCCTTGATTGCACAATCAAAACACAGGAGAATTCTGTTACGGGTCTTTTCTCCGCAAAGGGGGCAAGCACTCCAATTCAAATTCATTGCTCTTCCTCCTTTGGAAAGTTACCCCACGAAGGCGAGTAGCCTCGTGAGTAGGGAACGACCTTGGACTTTGGCCTCTTAACCAGCCATGCTACGAATTTAGATATCACTTTTTATTCCCCCATCTGATGTGGCGAATGCCCCTGGTAACTCGCTTACCTTGAGGTGTGAGCAGGCCTGGGATGGCGACTTCTTTTGTGAAAGTCTTCCAGCCCTCCTGTTTGAGAATCCTGCTGACTCCTTGGTTAACTCGACTTATAGCAGGCTCACCATTTTGGGCGATAATGTGCTTGCTTATTTTGCCGTAGTGAATCGCCACCTTAGCACAGAAGTCGTTTTTGACATACTCCTGCTCTAAGTCTAAATTTAATAGACAGTCATAGGTAGCCCTCTCTAAGAGTCTAATGTCTATCTTTTTCACAGAACCTCTGGGCATTACTCTTCCTCCTGTTCCATGTACTCAGCAAAGCGGCGGTCAATCCATTCCTTCAACCAAGGCTGGCTTTGGTCAGCCATTTTGTAAAGGTCTTTCAGCACCTTGTCGGCACACTTGAGCTTCTTCAGGTCTTCACTCATGTTCCTCACCGTGGTTAAACCGCATTCCTGAGGAGATAGCAAACTTTACTGTCTCCCACATGCAGTTACTACAAACGGTGTGCACTCCATGGTGCATTCCGCTGCTTCCGATATATCCACATAGCTCACATTGTCTCATTGTATCAACTTCCTTTTCCTGTTGGGGTAGTTTCCTGTAACCATAGTCAGCTGTAAGAAACCTTCCTCAAAACACCCCTACTTGTGTCAGCATATAAAAATACCGTCCGTTTCCAATGGGGAACCGCCCCTCAGGGTAGTTACCATATGCAAAGGGCCCAGTTAGCACCTGAAGAAACCCCCTTTCCATATAGCCGATTTTAGCTCGTTTTAGGGGGTATTGGTGCGGACGAGGGCCCCAAAATTGCTCAAGGGGTGCTACAACCCTCGCCCGCGTATAGGGTCTTAGCCGTCACACACATTATACTGCCGGTCAGAGAGTATTTTCCGTGTAGGGTAGTTTACCGGAAGGGTAGGTTACGGGAGGGGTAGTTTAATAAGCCGCCTTTGGGTTAGGTTGATTCACGAAAAGGAGTGATTATGTGCAAGACGACACAAGAACCATTTTGATGAGCCTGACTGATAGCCTGAACCGAGTAGCCGAGAACATCGCCCTCCTCAGCAGAACCCTGCTGAAGGAAGATGCCTTGACGCCGCCTGCCTTCGTGGTAGCGGCCCAAGAAGTCCTCGATGTTGCTAACGCCACTATGGATAAGGCAGTCAAGCAAAACGAAGAAGCGACCCTGGACACCACCGAAGAGAACTCTGACGAGACTCTCGAAGTTGGTTCCCAGGTGAAATATGTTGGCGACAGAGAGTCCCTCAAGGGGCAACTCGGTGCAGTTGTTGAAGTGAAAGAGCGAGGCTGGGTCGTGGTTGTTTGGAACAACGGCGACACCAAGTCTGCTCGGACCAACGAACTGAAGCTTTTCGGTGGGCAACCACCCCAAGAAGAAGCTGCCCCAGAGAACTCTGAGGAACCCGTCGAGGAACCTACCCCAACAAGAATTGAAGAGAAATCCACAACCGAGGATATCGTGCTGGATGAAGAAGCGGCCAACTACCAAATCCCTACAGGGCTATACGCTAAGTTTGCCTCTATCCATCATATCTACAAGGCTAGTGAAAAAGACCGTAAGTGGTTGCGCTTCCGTGCATCAAAACCGCTTAACTGCGAGGCCACTCAGTCTATGTGTCAGCGATACTTGGTGTCTGTAAAGGACTCTGAGTACCTCTCTATGTTGCAGGAGGTGGCTCTTTGAAGGTCATGCTCGTTATTGAGGGTGGCTTCACCAAGACCATTTTTGAAGGCGAGAAGGAACAGGTCAAAGTGTTCCTTCAAGGCTTCAAGGAGGTTATGCCTCTTGTAAACACCGCAACCACCAAAGAAGAGGCTGTCAAAACCCTTCTTGGTGTTGTCGTTATGGCTGGAGATGTCGCTTGGATGCTCGGTGCTATTGCCCGACTTGACAACAACCAAGGTAAGCTTGAGGTGGTAGAATGAGTAAGACTCCAGTTACCATCGACATCTCCATGTGGGGAGCTGTAGAAGGCGGAGCTAACGCTGAAAGCGGTTTTTACTTTGAGCTTGAGAAAGAGCTCAGAGCTGTGTGTGACAAAATGGGCTTGGACTTTGTGATTGAAGAGGTGGTAGAATGAGTGACTCTCCATACGGCCCGTGGGGCGACACCGACCTCTCTCCTTCCAAGATTAAAATCTGGAACGACTGTACGCAGAAGTTCAAGTATCGCTATGTGGACAAAATCCGAGGACCAACCGGCGGAGCTGCGCTCCAAGGTTCCTCTCTTCACGAAGTGTTCCTTGAAGAATTCCTCGTTGGAGGTATTGACGACACCGATGCCCTCGTTGAAATGATGGCTATGGACCTGCAACACCGACTTGATACCCAAGACCCCCGTGACTACAAAACGGGTCTACCACTTACCGAGGGCGAAAAGGCTGAGTTTGTCATGCAACTTCGCATCTGGGGTAAGTCGCTTCTTGAAGCGATGAAGACTGGTGAGGACAAATACGGTAACTCACTGAAGATGCCCAATGTTACTGAGACCGAGCTTGAGGGCTGTGTTGAAGTTTACCTGCCTAAGACGGGTGCAACCGTCCGTCTGCGCGGCTACATTGACTTGGTGTTTGAGGACGGCACGATTGGTGACTTGAAGCTCGCTTCAGACTACTGGTTGGCTGTGTGGACTCTGGCTAAAACATTCTCTGAGCATCAGCCAGCGATGTATGCCAAGATGACTGGTTTCAACCAATTCCGCTACCTCATTGTGGACAAAAAGAAGAACCGTTCCGGTCCTCAAGAGGCCTCTGTGCGTACCATTGACTTGAAAGTCACCGACAAAATGCACGAGAACCTCATGAAGACTCTTGAAGAGTTTGTGATGGTCTCTGATGTGTTGAATGGCTACGAAAACGGCATCTTCCACCCCAACCCTGAGTACAACGGACAGTCCAAAGCCAACGCAGGAATGACGCGAGTCAACTTCTGCGGAAAGTTATGCGACTACAAGGAAATGTGCTACGAAGAGAACTTTAGCCAGGGAGAGTAATGTCAAGACAGCAGTTAGAGAAGCTCGCAAAGGACTCTAAGTGGGTCGAGACCTTCATGGCGAAAGTCAATCCCGAAGGTGACGGCCCCTTAGAGACCCCTTGTTGGGAGTGGACAGGAGGTTTGGACAAGGCTGGCTATGGTCGTATTCATGTCAAGAAACACGGAGGCGGTAAGGGCAAAAACTACTTTGCTCACCGAGTCTGCTACATGATACACCGTGGCTACATTGAGCCGGAGGAGTATATCCTTCATCAGTGTCACAACCGGCTTTGTTGCAATCCTGACCACCATAAGTTAGGCGACCACAACGACAACATGGACGACTTAGCACAATCACGACGAGTAGCGGGCGAGAATAACCATAACAGTAAGCTAAACGGAGAAGAAGTATATGAAATCCTTATTCTATACCATGAAGGAGACGCTGACGGAGAGCTGTGGACTATTGTTGAGATTGCTGAGGCGTTCCAAGTGAGCAAAGGCAGTATCACAGACATTGTCTACGGACGAACATGGAAAGACATTTACGAAGAATTTTGGGGTGATGAGTGATGGGAAAGAAAAAACCTAGAGCAACTCGCATGACTGTGTCAGAGCAAAGGTGGATTCGCATCCTAAAAGAGTCTTCCAGCCTCGACCTCACAGAGCCGTTTAGGGCTACCCAAGCGATAGATGCTTTGCTACTCTACCGCAATCCCAGAAGCAAACTTCCTTTGCACAATGCGCCGAATAAGTATCGACTCAACTATGTGCTAAAGAAAAGCGGCGAGTTTACCTGCATCAAGGATTCAGGGAACAGGAATTATTGGAAGCTCAGGGAGGTTCGCTGATGACCCGAAAACGCGCCCTGCGCCTGGGTAAGATAAACAAATTCGAGCGGGGATGGATTAACTTGCTGCTTGAGAGTAATTTAGACGGCTTCAAAGCCCTGGATGCATGTCTGTATCTCGGCCAGCAGCTCAACACGAGTGGCCGAAGGTACACCCGCATACCAAATCAGTTTCGGATGAACACCATTCTGAAGAAAAGTAGAAAGTTCAGAAGACAGGATGAAGGACTCAATTCGGGAGTCAGATGGTGGCGCATCGGAGGTGAAGAAGAATGAATATCGGAGACATGTTCGAAGAACACTTTGCCGCAGTGACTAAGGCAACTGAGGGCCTTAAAACGCCCTGGGACTTGCTTAACTACCCGACAAAGGACCGCG
>Ga0181563_10001559_pt1:0-5000 | contig 22467 bp, 10 predicted proteins | sample 011ome_25_FD_133759 | JGI IMG/M metagenome (GOLD analysis project Ga0181563, IMG submission 133759) | Coastal salt marsh microbial communities from the Groves Creek Marsh, Skidaway Island, Georgia - 011512CT metaG (megahit assembly) | ecosystem: Environmental > Aquatic > Marine >...
ACCTCGGGTGAATATCCCACACCGTGCTCGCGAGCACCGCTCTGATGTCGCGTCGTCGTCGCGCACGTCCACGCCGTGACACGCGAAACGCCCATCATCCATCGTCCATCGTCCATCGTCGTGGGTGGACACGTGGTCCATCGTCGTGTGTGTACTATATACTGTATGCGCATACACGAAAACATACAATAAAACGCTCGCGAACACAATCGCACACGCATTCGTGCGTTTTTTCCCCATGGTGGTGTTTTCGTGTCGGTCGTCGTGTGTCGTGGTCGTGCGTGGTCGTCGTGCGTGGTCGTCGTGCGTGGTCGAGCGTCGCGCGGCACTCCGGGGTGGTGGCACGCGCGCGCTGACGACGACAGAGGACGACGATAGAGGACGATGTTGACGACGACGACGACGATGACGACGTTTGCGACGACGACGATGGGGCGACGTGGACGCCACCACCATCGGGCGCGGCGCGCGACGATGGGGGTGTTGGCATCGACGTCAGCGGCGGATGCGTTCGTGGGGTCCTGGGTGCGCGATGCGACGCAGAATCAACACGTGACGTTGTATTTGATCGCGCACGGCGTCGGGCGAGGCGCGATGGATAAGGCGAATATGGAGTATAGGCAGACGTGGACGCGCGCGCCGTCTGGGGTGGAGGGTGAGTTTACGGTGCACACGACGTCGGGGAGCGGGACGAATCGCGTGCTGACGTATCCGCTAGGGGAGTTTATTGAGAAGTACGAGTCGAGTACGATATTTGGAGATGGTCCTGGAGAGGTGAAGCGGTGCGCGACTTTTGATCCGGCGACGCGCACGCACTTTGTGAGTACGGTGAGCTCGCTCGGCGACGAAACGACGACGCGCGTCGTGGATGAAGACGGCAAAACGATGCGGTGTCGACGCGAGTTTAAGCGACGCGATGATCCAGAAGTAGATGTGTGGTGCGCTGAAGTTTTCATCAAGCAGTAGCGTGTTTTGTGGTATTCGCCAACGAACCCCCTCGATCAGACATAGTAGCGCTTAGTCGCGTAGCGCATATTTGCTTCCTTCAAATCATACAAGACGTTGATGTTTGTGTTGTTCAATGTAATAACGCGCTGCGTGCGACTGCGGACAATCGAAGTCGTTAGACGCTTGATTCTATTACGTCGTACTGGTCATCTAAAGCATTAAGAAATTTACAAGAAACGTCATCTCTACCGTGTTTGGATCTTGAGCGCCGGCAATTCGTCGTCGCACACCGTGTGCTCACTCGGTTGCAACATCTTGCGCTCGCACCCGTTGGCATCGATAGTGACCAGACGAATGACACCACCACTTGAGGCGTCGCGCGCAATCGCGAGTGAAATCGCGCTCGCAACCCAACGCTCACACTCTTCTTTGCTCATGCCTTCTCTATACGTGTTGTCGCAATAACCGTAAATGTACGCGCTCCCTGAACCACCAACCGTGAACGGGGACTCTACTAGCGACCCACCGAGTGGGATGCCATACACTTGCGGACCGAGCTTACGATCCCAACCCGCTATAATCATCCCCGCTTGTAACTTTTCCTTATTTTCATACGCAATCCTCTTCGTGACGTTGGCTACGAGCGCGACATCCACGTGCAACCCTTCGTCCGCCCCAGAAGACGCAGACGAAACGCTCACCGCGTGTTCATTCGCGACGCGCGTGACATACGCCGCAACATTTTGCGTATCCGCCGCGCTCCCGCTCCGACACATCCATACGTTATCGCAAATTTGTGTGATCTTGTCGCTCGCGCGGTTTGCGACGTACGTCCCCGTAGACGTGCGCGAATCCGCCCCAAGCACCACCCCCGTGGCGTACTTCACCGCCATGATTGTCGTCTACACGGAACAGAGAGTGGTGTTTACGCACCACGCATCGTCAGTCACGCGACACACCACACACACACGCGCACTATATCATCAGCATCAGCATCAGCATCCACAGCACTCATGAGCGCTCCTCCCACTCTTGCTCGTCGTCGTCGTCGTCGTCGTCGCGCACGCATCGCACGAATCCTACCCCGGTCGATACTGGTATCTTGGTATAATCCATGTCGCCACTCCGTCGTCGTCGTCGTCGTCTGGTGTCGTCGTCTGGCGTCACGCATGCGTCGTCGTCGTGATGTCGTGTTGACTCCAAATGTCCGACTGTGCGGCGTCCGCGTTCGCACCGATCGATCGATCGACCGAACGAACGAATCGCGCAGCCCCGACACGTCGCGACGCGGTCGAGCTCACCATCACCGACCACGTGCGACGACGACGACGACGTTAAGGGATGGTCACCACGCGACGAGGACGACACGCGAATCCATCGACAGGGGCGAGAATGGCGCGCGCGCGGGGAGGGACGACCGGCGCGCCCACGGGGGCGTCGGAGGTGGATTACGACGATAAAAATAATGACGGCGACGAGACGATTTCGAGGTCGGGGGAGGGCACGGGACGACATGGAGAGGACGATGCAGGCGATGCGTCGCATTCGTCGTCGTTTGGGAGTTTTTCGCGACATCACGCGCGATATGCGGTACGAGTTTTAGACGACGAAGGCGCGAGCGCGGGGCCCACGATTGGGTCGCTGGCGTCGCGAGGCGCGACGTCGGATTTTTCCAATTGGCTGCGACAAAAGGCTGCAGAGAGCGATCGTCGTGAGATGATGACTTCTAAAATCATCTCTCTCGAGACGTTTTGTGTGACGCTCGTGATGACGGCAGTGGTGACTCGAAGCTTCTTCCAATGCGACGCGACGATGATCGTGCTGTCGTGCGCGACGACTGCTTGGGTGTTTAAAACGCGCGACTCGTCACCGAGGTTCGGCCTTGCCGCGAACACTTTTTTTACGTTTGTTCAACTCATTTATTGTGAGCCTATTCATTCGCTTATTTCAACGGATGGTTTGAGCAGCGCGGAGCGCTTTTACGGCGTACCCGCGAAGACGGGTTTTCAAGCGATGAGCAGTTATGTTTTCTCTAGTTTACTCCCCGTGCTCTTATGGTCTATAGGCGTGTGTCGTGAACGAGATCACGAAAGTTTACTCGATGGGACGACGACGATGGCTTTGCACAACGTCCTTCGTCTAGGCGTGATTTTGTGGGACACGTCCAACTCGAAATTGTCCGTTGACAAAGCTTTCAATGGTTTCTTCGTGTCGATTACCATGTTGTACATGGCACACGTCGTCCTGGCTAGCGAGGGATTTAGGATAAGAGATTTTGGTAGCATCATCGCTTCGCGAGTGCACGTGCGATGGGCAGGTGCGTTTGAAGTGGTCATGGCGCTCGCGCTGTTCTTGACTCTTAACTCTGCTAACGAATCAGAGCGCGGCTCAAACAAGTGGTATTTATTCAACGCCGTGTGCTTGATGTTCATACCGGCGCCGGTGCAGTACGGCAGAGGCACGTACATGCGAATTTCTGGTTTTGTCACTGGCATGTTGCGAGTGTTTATGTTTCCTATAAAAGCATGGACGCCCGTCAGATTTGCACACGCCGCGAGCGTGCTGGTGAACCACGTCGACTTGATGCCGTTGTATCTTGCTGTTTGAAAGCGAAACGCCGCGAATGTGTTTACTTAGACTTAAACCCGCGTGCTCAAGCGCATGAGCACGCAATGTACAATATGTCGCTTTGCGCAGACCTTTTTATTTAAAAATCAAGCATTCTGTATTAAAAACATCGCTCAACACGCCGTCTTTGCCCTTCTCGCCGCGACGATGAGCTCAGCTAAAAACTCACGAACGCGCGCGTGCGAGACTTGCATAGGAGTCTCGCCATCGTTGTCTTTTGTTTCCAGTTCACTTCCAGCCTTGGCTAACACTTCAATACACTTTTTTTCTCCTTGCGCCGACGCGTAGTGCACCGCCAAGTCGCCATCCGCGCACTTTGCATTCACATCCACACCGAGCTCAATGAGTTTAGCGAGCATGACGGCTTCGCCCGAATACGCCGCTTGATGCACCGCGGTCCAGCCGTTTTTATTCACATGCATCACGCACGTTGGATCATCACGAATGCACTCGTTAAAGTCTCCCAAGTCTCCATCCTCAATCGCGCCAAACAAACTCGTCTGCGACGACGACGACGCCGAACACGAGGATGCGTCGGAGTGTTCGCCGTCGTCCGCCTCGCGCGCGTTTGATCGCCGCGATTGAGACGGTGGTTTACGATTCGTTCGTCGTGGCATCGTGCGTTCGTGCGTTCGTGTGTTCGCGCGCGCGTGGGTGTGGCGCGCTCGGTTCTGGCGGCGGCAACCGAGAGGCACTTTTTTTTCTCTTCTTCCGCGGCAAACTACTTTTTTGCTCACCTCCGCGGCGGACATAACGTAGGTTTAGTGGTCATTAATTAAAAAAGAGAGAGACTAAATGATGATAATGGTGTTGCTGCTGTTGTTGCCGTGCGCTCGCCTGCGACGTGCTCTAATACACGCGCGCCTTGGGAGGAATCACCTCCATTTCGTCGTCGAGCGTGTAGTGGTGGTTGGGACGGTAGTCAATCTTCACCTTGCCATCCTTGACGTACGCTAAAGAGTGCTTCATCCACGTATCATCGAGACGGTCAGGAAAATCTTCGCGCGCGTGCGCCCCTCGACTTTCCTTGCGTTGTTCCGCACTGTGCATCGTTGACTGCGCGTTGGGCATGAGGTTGTGCAACTCGAGCGCTTCAATCAAATCCGTGTTCCACACCAAGGATCGATCGGTGAGCTTGAGGTTGGACATTTCATCGGCGATTTGATCAATAAGCGTGCAACCTTCCGCCAAACTTTCTTGTTCACGGAATACAGCGGCGTGATTTTGCATCACCTTTTGCATTCGGCTTCGCAACATTGCCGTCGGCGTCGTTCCCTTGGAGTGGCGAATCTTATCAACGCGCTCCACCGCGTCCGCACCCGCGTCCGCGGCGATCGGTCGGTGCGGTGCTCCAGGTTTTAATTTCTCGGCAACTGTGTTCGCGCACGCACGCCCGAAAACGACAATATCGAGCAAGGAGTTTG
>Ga0181563_10001559_pt1:7500-22467 | contig 22467 bp, 10 predicted proteins | sample 011ome_25_FD_133759 | JGI IMG/M metagenome (GOLD analysis project Ga0181563, IMG submission 133759) | Coastal salt marsh microbial communities from the Groves Creek Marsh, Skidaway Island, Georgia - 011512CT metaG (megahit assembly) | ecosystem: Environmental > Aquatic > Marine >...
TCAGTCATCCGTCGCCTTGTGGTCACCAACTACCTGTATGTGTAGTGCCATAGTCGTAGATTCTTAGCGCGAAATCGACGTGCACCCTTCAAAATCGTTCGTCAAGCGCGCGCGTGTGTGTGTCGGCAAGTGCTGCGTTATGTGAAATTACATTACACGCCGAGCAACGTTTGATGATGCAACATCTGCTTACGAAAACCATCGACGACATTGACGCCAAGCGCGACATTCACATTACTGGAGTCGAGCCATTTCTTGAACAGGTCACCTCATGATGATCTTTAGAGAGTATCTGCGAGAGTACCGCCTTCAACGCACTTTACTTTCGCCGCGTTATCGACCAGCGACTGGCGCGTCTTACCATCGCACGGATCAAACGTACCGCCAACTTCCTCGGTACATCGCTTCAAGACATTCTCGAGAACGCCGTCAACGCCACCTTCGCACGGGATCTTGACATTAGCGAGTTGAGTAGCACCCTTTGTAAGCGCTGCAATGCACGTGTCGCCACAGAGTCCATCGGGATCTTCGACGCAAACCGTCACGAGCTTCATGACAGCGTCTTCATCGAGCGTAGGACACTCCCACGCCGCTGCCGACGCGACCAATGATGCGATGGCAATAAAAGTGAGCTTGATCCCACGTTTCATGGTGATTTTGGGTTTTTAACTTGGAGGTAAGAAGTGAGTCGCGGGGCGCGTTATGAGGAATATTTGTTCTTCACACACCAGGTCACATGGCGCGCGTACCGTCCAAGAGGAATCCTCGAATCAAATGGCCAGCGACAACAACAACGCTGTTCCACGTTTCACCCAATGTTCAGCACCGAGGCCTCCTGCGTCAAGCTCAATCATGGTGATGAAAGATGGGCGCTCACGTGATCCTGTGCGTATAGGATACATGTAAAGCGGACACTGGTACGTTCTCGCTGATTCACCTGTCTTCTCTCGCTTACGTTCGGTGGGTTTGAAGTGCACTACTGGCATCTTTACGATAAGCTCCATCATGTTTGGTTCACACAAACAGTTGTTTTCATGGTCCCATCCAGCGCCTTCCAAGAACATGTCGCGAACATACACGCCGTCATCGGGAGGTGATGCGATGTTGTCGGCGTTTGCGATTGAAAATGAAAATGAGAGCATGTCGATTGGAATGCACTCGCGTCTGGCACTGGTTTGCAACACGGATGTCAAAAAGCACGTTGGATACGTAAAACCTGCGAGCCAGTACGTACTCGGGTACGTCCCGTATGCCCATGTGGACAGCTGCTGAACGCGCTCGACTAAGTCAATCGTCCACGCCGACAATGGTTTCAACGACGGATACGCCTTCAAATATAATTTCGGCACTTTGTTCGCAGCCAACGCGTCAAAGATAGCATCCAGGTCGCTCGACATGACTACAAGTCCCTTGATGCCTTTTCTCAGCTCGCCCAAGCTCGAATGCACGCTAATCAGTAGAGCGTTGTAGCGCTCAATTTCTTGCAATAAATTTACGTGAAGCGGGCTCATGTCGTTGCGCTTGTTCTTTGTGATGCCTTCATAGTCTAAGACAGATGGCACGCATCGAGTCATCTCATCGATAATGTTCAGCACACGTGTTTCGGTCTCCGATACTGCATTATTTCCTGAGCCACCACTCGCCGCCGCGTCGTCGTCTGATATTTGGAATTTGGTACACGCATCCAAAATTGCCTGACTTTCGGCAATTAAATAAGAAATATCCGCGTTTGGGTGCTGTCCGAAAGCATCCGCCTGATCGCTCAAAGGTAGTCCATTTACAAACTCTCGATGCGATTTAAGTTGAGTAGCATTCAAAGGGATGTGATACACTTTGCCAAGCGAGCCAGCTGTGAGCGAGTACTCGTCGCTCGCGAGAACGTCTTCGCAGAAGAACTGAGCGAGGTACGCTTTAATAACACGGCGATCGATTTCATCCGTAACGCGCCCACCATAATTTGCCTCACCAATCAAGTACCGTAACGCATCCCAAGGTGTCTCTTCGTACCCGTCGAGGTACGACTTGAGCAAGTCGTCGCTGACGCTGAAGTCGGTGTCGTTGAAGTCGTACGCGATGTTCAAGCCAAGCGTACCAAACTTTCGCCGCTCGAGCAACAATGCGTGGAAAAACGACAACGCAAACAATAGTCGTCCATACTTGTTTTTGCTTGAACACTGCGCAAAAGACTCGTCCGAAACGCACGTGGTATACAATCGCGCAAGATTGGCGCGCAGTCCTTTCGGCGGTTCCGTCGTCATCTTCAAGCCTCGCTGTAAAATCGCCAATGGAAAAGCAGGTGTAGGATTTGATGACAACCACAATCTGAAATTCTCGTGCGGTGGGTCATTTTCAAAGTTCTCTATGATGCATTGGAGCTCGGGTAACCAAGATATCATCAAGTGGCAATTCGCCAGAAATACCCAATGGCCTTCCTTGCGGCCTCGAGTAATCAACTCTGTCGCTACCGAAGCTTGTCCCTGTCCAAGTGCTACAGTGAAAAGCTTGTCGCTCATTCCCTTATTTACTGCTAGCTGTTTTAGATTCGCAACAGGATCGACGCCGGCGCTAAGAACGAAAATGCAAGGCGCTGTGCTTGTCGAATCCAAGTACACTTGATTCAAATCCAACACTGGCGGGTCCACAAATCTTGCACCCAGTTTCTCGCTCACGTAAAGCCGAATGGCGCTTTCGATACGGTCAAGGCGAATAGAACGCAGTAGTAACAATCGCTGCAGATCACTCAGAGTTTCGCTCCAGTGTCCTGGAAGTGCTTGCGTCTCAGGTTTGGGATGCCGGAACCACGTTTCCCACTCGCCGACATGAGCCTCGTTGATAGACTGAATCAGAGTGGCTCCGAACACGTCTTTAAAAGTCTGAGATAACTGGACAACCTTTGACCACAACTCGGGCTTTAACCATTGAGATACTTTTACGCTTCTTTCAAGTTCATTCGTCGGTACCCGCGCGCTTGCTCCACCATCGCCGCGTACAAAGAATTCCCATTCTCGCGCGTCAACACCGTCTTGCTCTGCTTGAATACGTATGCACATCTGCAGACTCAAGAGAAGCTTATGTGATTCAAATAACCCACGAGATGTATAACGATACACAGCATACGTATGATACTCATTCAAAACAGCTAAGCGTTCGTCAACGTCGACGCCATCCGCAGAAGTATTGGCATTGCGTTTTGATTTTGTAATGGAGCTGTCAAACAACGCCGTGTATGAATCTAGACTAAATTGATACATTGGATCGACATCGGCGAGGCTGTACAGCGTAAAGTACAATATAGTCGCGCGCGTGGCCACGGAAGCATATGCGGCGGAGGCACGCTCAATTTCAACCCCAGTAGTTTCGGCAACCTTCAAACTTGCCGTAACTTCTTCGCTCGTGTTCTTCGAGCGTGTCAAAGAGTCAATCAATTCAATATTGTCCAGAAGCGATCCAGACGCTTTGCTTAGTAAATCCAAAATCAGATCTTCTAGTTCATTTAATCGTCTTTTGCCTCTAGCCACCTTGACAACAAGCTCATTCTTCTGCGTTGCTAATTCTGGTCTCTCGCGTCGAACAACTAAATCTCTAAGTTGCGCATTCAGGCCTTGCTCCTTCACGGTGAAATTGATCACAGCCAGCTTCGTGCTCACCTCTGGCGTATAATGCGGGTTCATGAGCTTTGAAGTGAAATAAAGTCTGAAGTTCGGCGAATAATCCAAGTCCTTATCTCCAAGCTTTACCGTAATTGCTCCACCCTTTTTCACAAACTGTTTCGCCACTACGTTTTCCAAAATTGGATCAATTGTTTCTTTGACATCTTGAACTAGCACTGGAATACCGAATTGAATGGCATGCTCTATCTGACGTACCATATCAGGCGCAAAAAGCGTAGTCACAATCAATCCATTGGTCATCTCCATTGATTTGATCCACTTATTTCCTTGTCCTTGCGGGTCCACGAGCAATGGCCAACGATTACCGCGCGTGACAATCACTCCATTCTCCGTACTAAATGAGTCAGATGGTAATCCTTGAATGTTCCAATCTCTAACGTCGGACGGGTTCGATAAGAATGATGCAAAGTCGAAATCGGCAGTGCACGGTACTTGTGCGCATGTCAACATTGGAATCCAATCGCTCACGAGCGTCTTGCGATATTCACTGGGAAACGCACCACAGTAGCTCATAAAAGCGGCAGCGATGCACACATCACCAGGTAAACACCTCGTCTGGTCATCTATAATTTCGATTGAATCTAACCATCGCTTTTTCTCCCCAGACAAGCCATCCACGAGTGCCTCGGCTCGCTCGAGCTTGAGCTCCAAATCTGCGAGCTCGCTCTCCAGCGCGCTTTTATTCGATGCAGACTTTTCGTACTTTTCCTTGAGCGCTTGAACCTTCGCTAGAACTTCGGCCAAATCAGTTTGCGTTATCGTAAGTGCATCTTGTTTTTGCTTTAATTCGTCCTGGGCCTGCTTGAGCATCATTCGCTTTGGCGCAATCTCCTTCGCAACGTTGCCATAGGAGAACATCGCGTGTACCCACTGGCACAAACCCTTTGCCGCGTTCGAAACCTTGCCAATCACATCAGGCTGATAGTCTGGATTGTTGATGAACTTTGAAATCTTGCTCAGTAAGTTATCTACCAAATTTTCCTTGTCAAAGTTGAGCAAGCGATCCAAGAATGCCGAATCACCGAGCTGTTTCTTTGCTTCTTCCCATGTCGTTGGCCGCTTGAGCACGGTTAGAACACCTTTCAAGCATAACTCAACCAGCGTCGGCGGCTTCACATACGATTTTAACTCTCCGAGATCCTTCTTTGTCAACACGTTCAGCGCGGCTTCCGCAGCTTGTAATGCAGGCATGGCTTCGTCTAGCTTGAGTTGACATTCCTCGGCGATGATGTTCGCTTTTCCTGCCTCTGCTTCGATGCGCTCAGCTTCTGCGCTGACTTTCATACTTTGCTCATCTGCAGCGCGCTTATCTTGAATGATGATTTTTAAAAGTTCTTCGCAATCTCGTTTCGCCTCCGCAACGACGATAGCTTTGTCTTTGCACACGCTTTGCATGTCGCGTACTTGGATTTCAGTTTCGGCAAGTTTAGTCAGACCTCCACGAAGCTTCGAAACTTTCGCGTCAAACTCGCGTTTCTTTTCCACCATCAACTTTTTGTAAAAACTCAAAAATTCAATGTAATTCGTCGGTGTTACGTACATCTTTCGCTTGATTGTCTTGAGCATGACCGCGGCCGTTTTCACCGTTGAAGCGTGGATTTTTCCAAAAATTTCACATAAGTTGTCCTTCACGAGGGCATCTATGTCGCTATGTTGAAGTTTTCTAGCTGCGACTTCTTTAAGAGCGTCTACTGGCCAATCATTAAACCAATTTATAGTGCAACAGTTCACGAGACCAGGAAACATTCTCGTACGCTCGCGAAAAGCGTCGCCGACGGGTGACATACACAGTACGATGTGCAAATTTTGCATAACTCGTTGCATGAAGAAAGCAAACAATTCTTCATGTGTCACAGCTCGAACACCTTCTGTCTTAGCAATACGTCGCATGTCTTCGCATACACTACTCATGTCATCCTTGCCGAATAATCCGGGGATTTCGCCTGACGTGAGCGCGTTGTTCACATCTTCAAGAAATGTCTCCTGGACAATTTGCGTGTCGTCGAGGACGAAAACCGTAGGCTTACCCGCCACACCCGCTTGTCTATACAAGGTTTTCAAGTCTTCTCGAAATTCAACGTGTTTATAGTTCTTTGTGATCTCTATACTGAAACATTTCATTTCTGCCACGTACGCCGCGAGCCTTGCGAGCGATTTACGTCCACTCCCGCCGACACCAACTAACATCGCATGCCCGCGAGGCTGCGTTAAAATACGATGAATGCGGCACACATGCATTATTGCATCATCGAATAGCACCAAATCCATGGGCGCATTTCCAGGTTCCAATCCATAATCTTCTAGCTTTTCGTCAAGAAATTCCTTGAGCGCAGACGCATCAACGGCAGCCTCGTATGGCACTACGTCAACGCCTTGACGCATGAACGACACGAATGGTTGACACTCGTAGAAATCCTCATTTTCAATGATACGCACTGCATGTACGTTATCTTTTGACAACACGGGTTTAAACAAATCATTCCAAGATGTACCAAGAGCGATACGCATGTTGGTGTCTATTTGCTGCTTCAACCAGCGCGCATCGTTTGCGTCCCACAGTCTATCACCAAACACACGTAAATTCTCATGAACCCACAGTTGTAAGATTGACTCTCTGGAGTCATAAAATTGTTTTGTCGCTCTAGTCACTCCCTGAATTACTTTTGCAAGATCCCTCGTGTTGAATAGATAGTGACTTTTTGCTGGTGTTGGCAACAGTTCTCGTACGAGCGCATTGTACACGCTAACTGATGCCTTAACGATGGTACCACCTATGCTCACCACGGACTGGTCGAATCCGCCTTGCAGCTCTCCTATGATGGTACCATAAATCCGTTCAAGTTGAGCATCTGATGGGTCCGCCATATTTAACACTGCGAAAATGGACATGATGCGCTGGGAAAACTGATTTCGGCCACCGCCTGGAGGCGCCATGGCTGCTAAAAGTCTCATATCATTGATGTGCGTCCGTTCTTGCTTTGCACGATCGTACCAAAATCCATTATCGTTCCAAAGCTTCAACAACTCCAAAGGCGCGATAAAACCAAACTCACTCTTCTTAGGCATGTTCAAGTCGTCAATAGCGAGGATGAGTTTACGGCCACCTGGTGGAGCGAGAACACCTTTTGAGCGCTTTTCTAGCTTGCCTTCGATCGTATCTTGCAGGGAATTCGAGCTCGTCTGCGCACTGAAAGTGATTCTACTACCGATATAATCGTCGGGCAAATCTTCTAAACACGAATCGATCACCATCGATTTTCCAACTCCGACGTTGCCGACAAGCAATGTATTCATACCCGACTTGAGCAGCAACATTATCAAATGCTTTGTTCGTACTGAATCGACAGTCGGTATCATGATCTTAAAGAATGGTACACCCCCCTGCGGCAGCCTATAAGTCGGAACTTTTTGCACCCAAGGTACAAACACATGGCGCGCAGCGTCGTAGAAAAAGTCAAACACTGTCTCATCTGTCGTTGCCACCGCAGGCGTGTGCGGGAACATCTTCAAAGGCACAACGCGGTGCAAAAAGTTATCAAACCGCAAGCGACTCGCGTGATCGATAGATCCTCCTATAGACCAAATAAGACAAAACACAAAAGTGGATTCAACGTCGTGCTTGATGACATCAGTCTCATCATCTATGTCGACCGCGATGTCGTGGGCGTCAAACAGCGTTGTGAGTTGTCTGACCGATGCTAAATCATCCGTGGGCACGAGTTCAGTGCACTTTGATCGACGGAAATCCAAAGTGTCACCGATGTACTTGTCAACGCATTTTCTTAACGCTGCGTCCAGCACTTCTGCGCTACCATGTTCTCGGCGAGTCTCCAACCAACTCTGCACAAATGGACGCCAGCCAAGGTCTTCTACATTGAAGTAAATCATTCCGGCGCGCGAAACGGTCGCTGGCGAAGCTTGAGATAGATCTTCTACTTCAAACAATATCGACACCTGTGGCGACATCATGATGCGCTCACCGGAGAGCAAGGTCAACAGCTTGTTGTCATCGAGTAACGTATTCATGCTTTCAATCCAAAGCGTATCCACTGGACCATCCATCAAAATCCACTTTTGATTTGCAGAATCATCTTTGCACACGTTACGCATAATTTTGGCTAGTACTCCATCTCTCCATTCGTGCGTGGCTTCGTCAAACGATCCATAAAGCTCGTCGTTTGAAAGTGCAAGTGGGTTGATAGGGTACACCTCGACGTTTTGAAATTGTTCATTTTGACCGTGTTGAGTACGCTTCAAGCGTGCCATGGCTTTAATCAAAATCTCCCATGCTCGCGTCTTTCCCGATCCAGTCTTGCCCACAATCATATTTCCGTGGCGAGCACACTTGCAATCGAATATTTGAATAATTTTTGATATCCACGCATCGACGGCTTGCAAATTGTTCAACTTGCACTCCTCTATTAGTGCATCTCTAAGAATAGCTGAATCCTCTTGAGGTGCGTTGACGTCGGGAAATAAATCCGATAAGAGCGCTTTGAAGAGAGGTATATCTATGTATACCAATTTCGGGATAATCAAATCACGCATAGCGTTGAAGAGAATGAGTTGCTCATCCGTCTCGGGTGCCTCCCGCTTCATCGTCCCAGCTGCACGTGAGATTGGTATGATGAAAGAGCGCAGTGTATAATCATAGTGATCTTGCTTACTTAGCTGCTGTTGACTCAACTCCATGATTGCAACCATTTTCTTTGCCAACGGCTTCGCGTTTGTAAAACCTTCGCTAAACATCATGATTTCTGCAATCAAACAGAAATCAGGCACCATCATGCTTACCGGTCTTACGATGGCTTTCAAATTATCAGGAAGCTCGGCGCGTCCAGCGTAGCCCGGATTCATGGTGACAAAAACACCACACGATGGGATTAAGCGAATATGCTGTCCCTCAAAATCAAATGACTTGAGATTTTGCTTAACAGCAGCCATGACAACACTTATCTGCGTCGCAACGACGGACAACACTTCCACAGTAATACGGTTGAATTCATCCAAGCAAGCCCAAGCACCAGTTTGAGCTAAACCACTAAACATCTTACCCGTCATTTTGTAATCAACACCATCTGAGCAGTTAAACACTATGACGTAACGAGCCAACGCTTTACCGAAATCTTTCACAGTCTCTGTCTTACCAGTACCGGCGGGTCCTAAAGGATTGCCTCCGCGGCGCGTAAACATAGCGGCGCCTAAAGTCATGTAGCAACGATCAGTGAGTGGTGTTACCACGAGACGGCCATTATTACCCTGATATTCATATCCATAATCGAAAACACTCAGTACTTGCTTGACTGTACAGTGTCTAGTCTCACGATCCCAGTAAAATCGCAACTGCGAAACCCATTCAAAATCACTCGGTGATGAACATTTATTCTTGATAAGTTTCTCGATCGCGTCTCTCGCGTGAACTTCAATAGTTATTAGTGCCGTGACTTTCTTTCGTGTAACTTTATCCAGTGACGTACGCGTTAGTTCTACAAGTTTGTTCAGATATTGAATCCATTTGCGTCGCAACTTCTTGAGCGCCTCTTTGACGTTGTCTGGGTCTCTCAAAGCACGCTCGCACTCCATGGTCCACGAAATGCACCCGGCAGTAATAAGCATTTGACCTGGATTATCTTTAACCCATTTATCCTTTTTTACTCCTTTCGATCGACATTGTTCAAATGTACTAGCGAGGTGCGCTCGTGTCGCCGAGTACATGGCAGCCTCAACTGTATTCAACCAGTCTTCTGGGCGTCCTTCAGTTCGGATAGGGGTGTCAAAAGGGATAATTTCTCCATCAGGCGAGCACATCGCGACCGATTCGCAATGGCGCCTACCAATTAATGGGTCGGGAGCGTGCATTTCTAATCGCTTGATGCCTTCAAACATGCCCTTCAAATGTGGCTGAATGTTTTCTGGTTCCTTCGCTTGCCCGAGAATTTGTAACAAATCATCATTGCTCAAAAAGTAAAACCGTGGAAATATTTGCCGTTTAGATTCGAGATAGTCATCAAGCGACTTTTGAATGAGCTCGAGTTCGCTGTCCATTTCCGTGAGCTGAGTCAGCAAAGTAGTGTCCGGGTCGCCGCTAATATCTGGCGCGCGCATCGATGCGCACGCCATTAAAACATTGCGCGTAGCGTGCATCTTTTGCATCACCTTGATGAATCGCGTGTTGATGTTATTGAATATTTCGGTTTCACTGGGAAGTTGTCGAGCGATGTCTTCGCTGCCGACAAATATATTCTCCAAATACATCCACGCCAGCTGAACTTTAAGAATCACTTCTATGACATCGTTGACCGATGTCAGCGCCTTTTCCCAAACAATAATCGTATGCTCGAAAACTGCAAAGAACTTACTCGCTTTCAAAGTACTCAATGTTACGGTTTGATCTTCCAAGCATGTAAATATCTCCTCTGCGCTTCTTAGCTTGATGATGTCTTCGCGGCCGTCTTTGAAGGGACCCGTGTCTAAAGTCAAATCCACCCAAGAATTTGCAATATTGCGTAGAGTGTTTTCAACGGAAAGTTCTTTCGTTGCATCATTACTAATTTCTGAGATGTTTTCCGCGTAGTTATCAAGTCCTAGCTCAACAACTTTATCCAGTGTAAATTCATCGCTCGTTGGATCAAAACGTTGTCCGCATTCATTCATCACCAGATCCCAATGTCTCGGCCGCACCGCTGGATTTCGCATGTCAATGATGAGAGGCATTATCCGCTTAAACGAATCCACTGTCTCTTTCAAACTGACCCACGTTCCCCAACTCTTGATCCTTCCACGCCCTAGTTTAGTGATTTGCTTATACAGTACTGTTGCGTGCGTCTCCATGGATGCGACGTTAAGGTCTTCAAACTTCCCGTCTTTCCATCCTTCATACATAGTAATCCAATCGCTCACGATGCCCCACACAGACTTGAGGTACTCCAAGTCGTGCACGATATCATTTAATTCTGTGAGTACTGGTTTCGATAACTGCTCAAACACAACCAAGCCATTTGTGATTACTCCTTGTCGACGGTCAAACACCTCGAGCTCCTCGTCAACTAAACTAATATACGCCAACGCCTTGTCGCAAGCATCTCGAGTGCAAGCCGGGTGCACATGTAGCGGCGCTAACCTTTCAAATTTGCCTGTATATTCACGTGTATCTCTCTCAAGCTCTACAATCGACGCCTGCAATTCACTCTTGAACACATCTTTCACGTCTCGCAACTCAGATTCTATTTGAGTCAATGATTCTTTAAAGCTGACGAAACGGTCTTCAATTGCCTCTAGACGATCAGATTGATCGATTGGTACGTCAATGAACTTGTTCAAGATTTCATAACTCTGGCGAGGTTTATCGAAAGTGAGCGCAATCGATTCAACATTGCTCTGCGCGCGTTTCAAGTCAGCGCAACGAGTAACGAGCTCATCAATATCAACCGGCGAGCCACCAAAACGCTGGATGCTCTTTTCGAAATACTGCAATACATCCTCGACTTCAACGACTGCTTTCGACTGTAGCGAGTTTACCATATTGTCGATGTACTGTTGCGATAATGCAATCAGGCTTTGTTTTAGATGACCGCATTCAACGCGCAAAAAACCAACCACGTGCGTGTTCTCCTCGCTCTTCACTTCTTCGATAGACTCTTGAAAGCGGCGAATCTCGTGCCCGATAATGCAACTGTCACTCATATCGACTTCATTAGGACACCATAAGTGATGATAGCGATCAGTCCAAATCTTTGCACAACCAAGTAGCTCATCGATGACGCTGGTTGCGTTCTTCATAACGCTCTCCCTAACTTTAGTGATAATCTCGCTATTATCTCGAAGAACTACCGCGCCCGCTGGCATACACCTGAATACATCAAGCACCTTTTCAAAAGTCCCATTCAATAGTTCATAAATGTCCGACGGTGCCGGCGTCATTTCCACTGTGCGACTGCTACATCGTGAAAGATCCATAGTCACAATTAAGAGAGGCTTCTGAGGAACGTCGCGTGCCTCCTGCTGGCCTAAGGTAGAGTGCATATGACTCAACGATCGAAGCAAAATCTTGCGCATTGCACGCGAGACAAGACTTTCGATATCTTGCACATAGTCATTCCAAGTCGACGACGACTCATTTACGTCGACGTCGCCGATGATTGTCCTTTGCTTTGAAAGTGTATTGTTCACAATTTCACGTGCACTCAAGCATTCGTGCCGGAGCACTTCCGTACAGCGCTCATACTCTGTCGCAAACTCATTTGCGTTGCTCGCGTCATCACTTTCTCGTCGTGCAGATAAATTGGAAAATTCATCCAACGCGGCGTCGAGAGCCTTCCGCGCCTCTTTAAAATGATCAACATTTTCAGCCAAAAATGAACAAAAATTATCAGCTTCTTCATAAAACTCGTCTATAATCTTGTATGGAGAATTCCAACTCAGCGTGACTGCCGCGCTCCTGAAAAGACTCGATAGTATCTCAACGTTACGGGCAAATATTTTGCTTACGTGCGTATCGGAGTGCATCCCTCGCAAGAGCACGTTGTGCCTGTCGACGAGCTCAAGTAATCTCCCTCGCAATTCACCGTGCGTTGTATTTATACTCCCAAAAGCGATATTACGTACGTGATCTGGAACTTCTCGAGCCATGGATACGAAACCGCGCGCGTCCTGGCATGCCGTTTCAACGTCGGCGGCGTACGATACGTCGTAAAATCCGTCATCATTGATTTCAAGCAAGTTTGTTTCCAATCGATCGCTAACGTCCATTTTCGACATTGTACTGATCCAATCTTGATACTTTTCGTTTATGAATGACTCAATCTGTGGCACTGTCATGTCATATACAGAATGCAACTCGAAAATTTCCGGTAAATGTGGCAGCTCGCCATCTGCAAACGCGCCGCGAAGAACCGCAAAGTCATTTTCCAGCCTCGATAACAGTTTTGATGCCCAATGAACCGCACCGAATGCATGAGAATGCTCGCTTTGAATTGGTGGATTCTGTCTGTTTACGTCAAAATGCCGTTTCACTTCATGGAGCTCGTCGGCAAACATCGAGTATGTGTGCGAAGCGTGCGTCTCGACGGCGCGCTTTATGGCGTCGCGGCGAGCAATGTTCGCAAACAGCAATTGTAAAAGCTCAACTCTAGAAGTCAAATCAGGAGCGCTGTCAAATGCCTCAGTAACAAATGCGCATAATTTAACTTCAAGCATTCGTACTCGACTTTTAAACGTTGCAAAGTCTTCATGCCAGGACATCATTGACACATCTAAAATGTCGTAGCGAATGGCGTCGTTCAAACCATCAATGGCGACGGTTACGAAAGCCTTGCGAATGACGCGCAAGCTGCGATCGAAATCATACCTCACAATTCCCTCACTGCTGGGAAATGCGCGCCCGTGCGTAGGAGCAAACTGATCTTGAGCGCCGCATATTTCAAGTAGATCTTTGCATCGATGAGTAAAAGCATCAATGTGTGAAAACATTGTCGACACCCCTTCGAGATGCGCTGCACTCGCACCGGATGAGCGTTCAAAGTACGTGATTTTCCAATTTTCACCAACGGTAGCTGCGCGACGCAAGATGGATACTGCGGTTTCATACGCTTCATCCGAGACGCTCTCCTTGTGCAAAATGTTTTCCAACTTGAGCTCAGCTCTACACATGGACATAATTTCGTTCGCCACACTCTTCATCAACAACAAATATTGTTCGCTCAGCGCGTCGGCGTATCCGTCGTCGTCCGCCGTATTCACCACCTCCGCCCATGCGAGATTCATATCGTCAGCGAGCTGAGGGAAAACTTTCTCGATATTCTCTAAACAGCTGGCATTGAGTGTCTCACAAATCGATTGAACGCGGGCAATCATAGAATTCGTTTGTTTCGCGACGACTACAGAATAATCAATGAGCTTTTCATACGTTGCGCACTCGTCGCATAAATAATTGGCGTTTTTCTGCGCTCTGAGTTTCACCAAAATCGTTCGCACATTTAAACTTGATAATTGTGCTTGAAGTTCGCATAAGTTTGCTTCGCGCTCGCGCCAATACCACAGAAAATATGACAAGCCGGAATTTTGGCTTTCGTCGACACGGAGTGTCGAAGCCTGTCGAATTTGTCGAGCCCAATTCGTCACGATGGCTTCGATATGCGCACCTGTGTGTTCATCTGGAACATATAAAACTGTGCGCGTTGTATTTGACGCATCGACGAGCTTGGACATGAACGCGTGCGTATGCGCGATGATATCAATCGAGCCATCGCTGTTACGCTTTGATTCACGCTGGACGACAGAAGAGTACAAACCTCCCATGAATTGCTGTAATGTGTGTAGCGACGTTGAACTCAAGCCCATGTGGACGACAGCCACGTCGTTGCCAAAAGATTGGCGATGTGAAATCACACGCTCGCGGAACATTGGCGCTTGGAGGCTCTCAGGCATGCGAAAGAGCGCGGAAACGCGTCCGCCAGTGTTGACTGGCAAGCTTGACGCGAGATGAATAAACCCATCGCCACGCGTGTATGCAAACATAACACGTGAATCATGTACAACGCCGTCGAAAAAATCATCCATCATACCCACATGTTCCTAAGTAAGCGCACCACATCAATATAAAACACGCAATGGTGAGTCAAACCGAGCACCGCGACACCGTAGTGAACGGTGTTTTTCAATACGAACCTCGATCACTGACAGCGCGACTCGGGAGTCTGTTTCACCGAGACGACTCGCGCGGCGTGGACTATCACAGTCAATGAACACGTGATGCGCCACGCGTGAGTAAATCCATCGCGTCCAAGCGTCGCCACTTTGACTGGATGTCGCGCGAGGCCAATCGTCACGTGCGTCATCCTCGGCATCGACGGTAGCTGTGCCGTCGACGGTAGCGGTGGCGTCGTCGACGATCACGGGCGGAACTGAGGTCTTCATCACACGTCGCGTCACGCACGTCTGTTCGTCGCCGATTGCCGCACGCGCGTCGAGGAGTGAAGTTGAGTGTAAAATTCCAAGAATAGCGAGTGAATTTTTCGTTGGTACTTTGTTTGTCACCTGCATGTACCGTATAAGTCCTAATAAAGGGTCGAAAAATGTAACACCTAACTTTGGCGACGCCTTGTAGCGCGCTCACGACGCCTCTTCGCGCATTTAGGATCGCATTCGATCAGGAATAATGTTTTCTTTGTCGACGTCGAATCGACACGGGCGATGTTGCGGACGCTGCGGAGGCGAACGCTGCAGTATTCAAAAGGAATGACGTTCGATACTTATTAATGTTTATGTTTACTACGTCGGGTTCGCGCTGCGAGGCCTG
>Ga0181563_10001564_pt1 | contig 22435 bp, 27 predicted proteins | sample 011ome_25_FD_133759 | JGI IMG/M metagenome (GOLD analysis project Ga0181563, IMG submission 133759) | Coastal salt marsh microbial communities from the Groves Creek Marsh, Skidaway Island, Georgia - 011512CT metaG (megahit assembly) | ecosystem: Environmental > Aquatic > Marine > Intertidal...
GACACGATGTTCGATCTGCCCGGGCAGGACACTGTGACCGAGGTTGTGGTCAATGAAGAAGCTGTTGGCCCTGATGCCCAGCCGTTGATGATCCACGACGAGAGCAAGAAGAAAGCCAAGAAGGTAAAAGCTCCCGCGACGGCAAGCTAATGGCAATCAAGCGCATCCAATCAGGTGGCGCTTATGAGCCAAAGATCGGCTACTGCCGTGCGGTGGTGGCTGGCGGGTTTGTGCATGTTTCGGGCACGGTGGGCGTTGATGGGTCCACCGATGTGGTTGGCCAATGCAAATCTGCGCTGGGCGTGATTGAGGCGGCGCTCGCAGAGGCGGGGGCCAGTTTCGCAGATGCGGTGCGCGTAAGGTATATCCTGCCGGATGCCTCCGAATTTGAGGCGTGCTGGCCGGTTTTATCCGCGACATTTGGTGATAATCCGCCTGCGGCCACAATGATATCCTGCGCGTTGATTGATCCTAAGTATAAGATTGAAATTGAACTGACCGCTCTCGCGCCAAGCGCTTAGCGGACTAGACCTTTGCCGCGATTTGGGGCAAGAGGTGATGAACAGCGGAATGGAGTGACCCCATGGGCCTTTTGAATGTATTGAAGCGCGTTTTCACTTGGTGGGATGGCCAGACCTTTGGCACCCAGCTTTGGACGTGGCGCAAGGGCACCAAGGTTGGTGAGGATGCGATGGGTAACGTGTATTACACAAATGCCGACAAGTCCCGCCGCTGGGTCATCTACAATGGTCCGATGGAAGCAAGCCGCATTGAGCCTGATTGGCACGGGTGGCTGCACCACACGTGGGATGCGACCCCAAAAGACAAGCCTTTGACCCATAAAACATGGGAAAAGCCGCATCTGGCGAACTTGACCGGCACGGCTGCGGCCTATGCGCCGGCAGGGTCGTTGCGTCAGGCGAAACCCGCGGCACGCGACGATTACGAGGCGTGGTCGCCAGAATAAGCGGCCCAAAACTCATGAAACACCTGATCCTCATTGCGGCACTTTGCCTTTCCGGCGCGGCACAAGCCCAGCAAGCTGGCGAAGCCACGGGCGGCGTTTTGCGTGTGCTGGATAAGGTCACGGGCGCTGTCGCGGATTTGACGTTGCAGGCGGGCGAAACGGGCGCTTTGGGTCATTTGAAAGTGACCTTGGAAGAGTGCCGCTTTCCCGCGTCAAACCCCGGTGGGGACGCCTATGCCAAGCTGATCGTAAGCTACCGCGATGATAAAACGCCTGTATTCATGGGCTGGATGATCGCGTCCTCACCCGCGCTAAATGCGATGGATCATCCACGCTACGACGTTTGGGCGTTGCGCTGTATCACGTCGTAAGGCGTTGGAATAAAGTCCGTTTCTCTGAAATTTGCAGATACGTCGAGCGCCGCCGCGAGCCGTTTGTGATAGGCGTGACGCGGGATTTCGATAGCGCCGAGACTGGCCAGATGGTCGGTGATGAACTGCGTATCCAGCAAGGCAAAGCCTGTGCGATTGAGGTGGTCGACGAGATAGGCGAGGGCCACTTTGGACGCGTCGGTCATGGTGCTAAACATGCTTTCGCCAAAGAATGCCCCGCCAAGCGTCACACCGTAAGCCCCGCCAACAAGCGTGCCATTGTGCCAAACCTCTACGGATTGCGCGTCGCCCTGAGTGTGTAGGTCGCAATAGAGCGCAAAGATGGTATCGTTGATCCAAGTCTCTTCGCGGTCAGCACAGGCCCGCACGACATCGGGAAAGGCTTTGTTAAACGTAATTTTGAAATGCCCGCGCCGGAGGGTTTTTGCGAGGCTGCGCGAAATCCGCAGACCGTCGAGTGGAAGAATGCCACGCATGCGAGGATCGACCCAGAAGATTTCAGGATCGTCGCGGCTCTCGGACATCGGAAAGAGCCCACTGGCGTAGGCGTTCAGTAAAAGCTCGGTCGTGAGGTGGACATCATGCGACATAAGTCAACGATCGGTTGTGGCAGTCTGGGGCAGACTAGGCCAAAGTCGCGGGCACAGGTAGGCGCAAAAAGGGTGACAACGCGGGTTTTTCGGGAACCTCTATCACATTTTGGATCGCTTTTCGCTGTTCTAGCTGCTGCGCGTTCCGAAGCCGAAACTGGTCATTGTGGAGCGTGCCTTTGTGATGCACGACAATGCGGTTGCGCAGGACCTCGGCCAAGAGATTGCTGCCAAATGTGTGACGTCAGTCACGCGATGAGCGCCAATGCGCTAATCTACGATATTGAATGGTCGGACTAGCGGCGTACCGCCGCGGGGGAACGTGGCCCTGTGAGCGATTATTTCCGCCCGAAAAACCAGCAAAAAGGTCGCGCAACCTTTGCGTTGCGGCTGCGCGACCATTGATGATTTATGCCAAGTTTTGGTCAAGCCAATGTTCAAGCCAGTGGATGTTATATTCACCGGTTTGGATGGCTTCCTCGGCCAAAAGCGCGTGGAAAAGCGGGATCGTTGTGTCGACACCGTCCACGATCAATTCGCCCAAGGCACGACCAAGACGCGCAAGCGCCTCTTGACGGTCGCGCCCGTGCACGATGAGTTTGCCGATCAAACTGTCGTAGTAGGGCGGGATGCGGTAGCCGTCGTAAAGGGCGCTATCCATACGCACACCAAGACCGCCAGGCGCGTGGTATTGCGTGATCTGACCCGGGCAGGGTGAGAAGTTTGGCAGCTTTTCAGCGTTGATCCGCACCTCAATCGCGTGGCCGTTGATCTTGAGGTCCTCTTGGGTGAACGACATGGGCAGGCCAGAGGCCACGCGCAATTGTTCGCGCACCAGATCGACGCCAAAGATGCCTTCTGTCACAGGGTGTTCGACCTGCAAACGGGTGTTCATTTCGATGAAATAGAACTCGTCGTTCTCGAAGAGGAACTCGATTGTGCCAGCGCCCGTGTAGTTGATGCGGGCCACGGCGTCGGCGCAGACTTTGCCAATGCGGTCGCGCAGTTCTTGGGTAATTGTGGGGCCGGGGGCTTCCTCAAATACCTTTTGGTGACGGCGCTGAAGGGAGCAATCACGTTCGCCCAAATGCACTGCGTTCCCTTTTCCGTCGCCGAAAACTTGGATTTCGATGTGGCGGGGCGTTGTCAGGTATTTCTCGATGTAGACTTCGACATTGCCGAAGTTAGACTTGCCTTCTGCGCGGGCGGATTGGAACGCGCGTTCCATTTCGCCTGCGTTATGGGCCACTTTCATGCCCTTACCGCCGCCGCCTGCTGTCGCCTTGATGATGATAGGATAGCCGATTTCTTCACCGACTTTGAGTGCGTCTTTGAGCGTCGGCACGCCACCGTCAGAGCCGGGCACGCATGGAACGCCCAACGCTTTCATCGTATCTTTGGCGCTAATTTTGTCGCCCATGATGCGAATGTGTTCGGCTGTGGGGCCGATGAAGGTGATGTCGTGGTCTTCACAGGCCTGAACAAAAGCCGCGTTTTCCGACAAGAAGCCATAGCCCGGGTGGATCGCCTGCGCGCCCGTGATTTCACACGCAGAGAGGATCGCGGGGAAGCTTAGGTAGGATAGCTGAGAGGATGGTGGGCCGATGCAGATCGCCTCGTCAGCCATGCGTACGTGCATCGCGTCGCTGTCAGCGGTGGAGTGCACCGCCACGGATTTGACGCCCATCTCACGGCAGGCGCGGACGACCCGCAGCGCAATTTCGCCGCGGTTCGCTATGAGGATTTTATCGAACATGAACCAGCGCCCTTATTCAAGGATCACAAGAGGGGCGCCGAATTCTACCGGCCCGCCATCTTCGATCAGAATGCGTTTCACGGTGCCTGCGCGTGGGGCAGGGATGTGGTTCATGGTTTTCATGGCTTCGATAATCAAGAGCGTGTCGCCCTCTTTTACGGTTGTCCCGACAGAAACGAATGGCGCTGCACCAGGTTCGCCTGCCATGTAGACAGTGCCGACCATTGGCGATGTCACCGCACCGGGGTGCGATGCGGGGTCTGCGTCAATCGAGACGGCAATGGGTGCGGCGGCAGCAGGGGATGCCATTGGTGCGGCTGCCATTGGTGCAGCTGCGGCCTGCATTACAACCTGCGTTTGGCGGCTCACGCGCACGTTTAAGCTGTCGTTTTCAGCGTAGTCGCGCTTGACCTGCAGTTCAGTCAGATCATTTTCACGCAGAAGTTCTGCGAGAGCTTGGATAAAGCTCACGTCGCTCTCATGGGAGGTTTTGTTAGTCATTTTTTCCTCGGCCCGTTGCCCAATACTATTACCTTTCGCGCATTTGCGCGTCAGTGATTGGGTGAGTTATAGGCTAGCTATCCACGCGTGGGAAGTCGCGCGTTTGAGGAAAATGACCCATGGTCATAATCGAGCTGAAGATTAGACCAGTTTTTCAGTCGTTTCGCTGCGCGGAAGCATGGTCACGCCGTAAGGTTTGAGGATGCGTTCTGCATCTGGAACCTCAGGGATTGTGGGGTTTTGCCCCGAGATACGCGATGCGTTGACCGCAGCAACGGTGCCTAATTCCGAAGGTGTCGCAGAGGGCACGGGCGCAATGGCCGTTTTTGCGGGCTCTTTGGGGATGATCACCGCGCCGACATTTGGCGATTGCTGTGCCTTGGCGGGCGCGGTGATTGTGTTTTGAAGCAGGATATCCATTTGCATGCTCTGTTGAAAAAAGATGAACGATACGAGCGATTATGCATCTTTTTTCTTAGGATCAGGTTAAGGAATTCCCCTTAAATCGCCAGATATTGTGCCCGCAGTTCATCATTCTCTAACACCTCTTTGGCAGAGCCGTCAAAGACGACGGAACCAGTGTCAAGAATGACGGCGCGGTCGGCAAGTTTGAGCGCTGCGACGGCGTTTTGTTCGACGATCACGGTCGTAATTCCTTGATCCCGAATGATATTCAGCGTTTTCGCGATTTCTTGCACGATGACGGGGGCGAGGCCCTCGTAAGGCTCGTCGAGCAGGAGAACCTTGATGTCGCGCGCGAGTGCGCGGGCGATCGCGAGCATTTGCTGCTCACCACCTGAAAGGGTCACGCCCTCTTGTTTGCGACGCTCGCCCAAGCGCGGGAAGAGTTCGTAGATTCGGTCAAGCGACCAGCCGACAGGGGGGGCGATTTGTGCGAGTTGCAGGTTTTCTTCCACCGTCAGACCGGGAATGATGCTGCGGTCTTCTGGGACAAGCGCGATGCCCGAAGTTGCAGCCTCATGGCTTTTCATCAGGTGCAATGGTTTGTGATCAAGCCAGATCTCGCCGTGGCGCAGGTCTGGGTTGTCCATGCGCGCGATGGTGCGCAGGGTGGATGTCTTGCCAGCGCCGTTACGGCCCAGAAGCGCGAGGATTTCGCCTTCGTGGATGTCAAAGCTGACGTTTTGCACGATGTAGCTTTCGCCGTAATAAGCTTCGATCTCCCAAACGCTGAGGAACGGTTTGTGGGTGGCGGCGTTATTGGCGTGTTTGTTGAATGGTTCGGTCATGGTTTTGTTCCTTACACCTGTGCTTCGCCGAGATAAGCTTCGCGGACCTTCGGGTGGTTCTTGATCTTATCGGGGGTGTCCTCAACAAGCGGGGTACCTTGTGCGAGCACGGTGATCCTGTCGGCCAAGCTAAACACAACGTTCATGTCGTGCTCGATGATGGCCATAGTGATGCCGCGCTGTGTGCGGATATCCTTGAGCAGTTGGATCGTGTTTTCAGTGTCGGCGCGCGCCATGCCTGCGGTCGGCTCGTCGAGCAGCAGCATCCGTGGTTCTTGCACCAGACACATCGCCATTTCAAGGCGGCGTTTATCTCCGCGCGACATGGAGGAGGCGATCATGTTGCGTTTGTCGAGCATCTTGACCTCGGCCAGCATTTGCTCGGCTTGCTCAATGATGTCTTTTTCGGAGGCAACGCTTTCGATGCCATGCATTTTGAAGGCGCCATCGCGCTTTGCAAAGCAGGGGATCAACACGTTATCCATGACGGATAGATCGGCAAAAATCTCGGGTGTCTGAAACACGCGGGAAATGCCCATTTGTGCGATCTCATGGGGTTTGCGCCCCAGCACGGATTGGCCGTCAAACATGACCGATCCAGAATCAGGGATCAGTTTGCCGACCAGCACGTTCAGGAGCGTGGATTTACCGGCCCCGTTTGGGCCGATAATTGCGTGCACGGTGTTTTCTTGCACGCTGAGGTTTACGTCGCCCAAGGCTTGCAGACCACCAAAGCGTTTGTTGACGCCTTTTACTTCAAGGATACTCATAGTCCTGTCTCCTTATTCAGCAGGTGTGTCTGCGCCGTCTTTGGCGTCAGATTTTTTGTTACGGCTGAACTTGGAAATGATCTTTTGACCACCTTGAACAAGCCCACCAGGGAGGAAGATGACGACGGCCATAAACAACAGGCCAAGTGTCAGGTGCCAGCCCTTACCGATGAAGGGGTGGATGATCGTGACAAAAAGGTTGTCCATCCAATCAGGCATGAAAGAGAACCAGCCGTGCAGGATGTTGTCGTTGATCTTCGAGACGATGTTTTCGAGGTATTTGATTAAGCCTGCGCCAAGCACGGGGCCAATCAATGTGCCCACACCGCCCAAGATGGCCATGACGACGATCTCGCCCGAGGCCGTCCAGAACATGCGTTCCGCACCGGTCAGAGGGTCCATTGCCGCGAGCAAGCCACCTGCGAGACCAGCATACATGCCAGAGATCACGAAGGCTGCGAGCATGTAAGGTTTGGTGTTCAGGCCAACATAGGACATGCGCGTTTGGTTGGATTTGATCGCCCGCAGCATCAGGCCCATTGGCGAGCGGAAGATGCGGATCGAGAGGTAGAAGGCCAAGATCAGGAAGATCGCTGCAAAGTAGTAGCCATTCTGGAAGGTGAAGGACCAGCCCGCGACATTCCACTGTGTTTGCCCGTTCATGGTGATCCCGAAGAGGTGAGGGATCGTTGGATCGCCCGCGCCTTGAAGGATCTGGGGGTCATCGTTGTAGACCTGCAGACCAGTTTCGCCGTTGGTCAGTGGTGTGAGCACTGAATAGGCCAGTTGGTACATCATTTGTGCAAAGGCGAGGGTCAGGATCGAGAAGTAGATCCCTGATCGCCGCAAACTGATGTAGCCGATGACCACCGAGAAAATTCCAGCCATGATGACCGACAAAAGGATCGCTGGCAGCACGTTGTAGGACAACAGCTTGAACATCCAGACAGCGGCGTATGAGCCTATGCCGAGGAAGGCCGCGTGACCAAACGAGAGGTAGCCAGTGAGACCAAACAGGATGTTGAACCCGATGGCCAAAATCCCGAAGATCACAAAGCGTTGCATCAGGGCAGGGTAGCCTGCGTTGAAGCTTTGGCCCAATGCGGAGCCTGTCGGGAAAGGGTTGAGAAGGATCGGTGCAGCAAGCGCCATGATGCAGACGATGATGAAGAGTTTGAAGTCGCGGGAATTGAGACCGAGCATGATTATTCCTCCATCACGCCTTTGCGACCCATAAGGCCACGAGGGCGGGTCAGCAAAATGATAATTGCAACGAGATAGATGATGATCTGGTCAATCCCAGGAAGCATCGCCTTAACTTCGTTCATGGATGCGAAGGATTGCAGGATACCGAGCATGAAGCCCGCCAGCACAGCGCCGGGCAGAGAGCCCATACCGCCGACAACAACCACAACGAACGACAGCACAAGGAAATCCATCCCGATGTTATAGTGAGGTGACAAGATCGGCGCATACATCACGCCTGCCATACCTGCCACGGCGGCAGCGAGGCCGAACATGAAGGTAAAGCGCTTGTCGATGTCGATGCCCAGCAAGCCAACTGTTTCACGGTCGGCCATACCTGCCCGCACAACCATCCCGAAGGTGGTAAAGCGCAAGAAGGCAAAGACGGCTGCAATAATGATGGCAGAGAAGGCAAAGTAGACCATGCGCCAAGTCGGATAGGCGATAGCGTTTGGCTCAAACCCAAGCATTACGCCGACGTCGATCGTGCCAAGGAAGGCGGACGGTGGCGGAGTTTGAATTGGGTTTGCGCCGTAGAAAGCCTTGACGATTTCGCCGATGACGATGGCTAGACCGAATGTCACGAGAATCTGGTCAGCGTGGGGACGCTTATAGAAGTGTTTGATCAAGCCGCGCTCAAGGACGTAGCCAAGCGCAAACATGAAGGGGATCACAACGAGAATGGAGAGGGGCACGGACCAGTCTTGCATCCACTCGCCGATCCCTTTGCCGAACCAATGGTCGACGTAAGGCATTTGGACCTTCAACGGATTGCCCAAAAAGTCGGTCTTGGTCTCGTCAATTTCGATGTAGCTCAGGCTGAACAGTTTTTGCACTGTCACAGCGACAAAGGCGCCGATCATGAACAATGCACCATGCGCGAAGTTCACAACGCCCAATGTGCCGAAAATCAAGGTCAGACCGAGGGCAATCAAGGCGTAAGCCGATCCCTTGTCCAAACCGTTGAGAATTTGAAGTATAAATGCGTCCATCGGACTAGCCCCATTTTGTCTGGTGGATTGACCCCTTCACGCAAAACGGAGGGGTAGGGTGGATCGGCCGCAAATGCAGCCGATCCGATCTGTTTTAAGGCTTATGCGCCTGGGTTACATTCGCCCAAGCTACCGCCAGCAAACATTGGGTGCTCAGGATCGTACTCGACCTGTGCACGTGGTGTTACTTCAACGATTTCAAGCGTGTCGTATGCGCTTGTAGGTGCATCAGCGCCCTTCATGACGAGAACGTCTTTTAAGCACTGGTGATCGGCACCACGATATGTGGTTGCACCGTTGCCCATGCCGTCGAACTCGAAGTCTTCGAGAGCTTCTACGACTGCGCAAGGGTTGAACGAACCTGCACGTGCAACAGCATCTGCATAGAGCAGTGTTTGCACGTAGCATGTGTGCGCACCGTTGGATGGTGGGAAGCCATACTTCTCGCCAAACGACTTGACGAATGCAGCTGTGCCTTCGTCCTGCAGCTGCCAGTTCCAGTTCATGGAGCCATAAACGCCCTGAATGTTGGAACCCGCACCCGCGGCCATAAGCTCGGAGTAAAGTGGAACAACAATTTCAAACTGCTTGCCGTTGACCATCTTGTCTTTGAGACCAAACTGAACAGCTTGAGTCAAAGAGTTCACCATGTCCCCGCCGTAGTGGTTCAGAATGAGGATATCGGCGCCAGAGTTCAGAACTGGAGCGATATAGGACGAGAAGTCGCCTGCGCCAACGGGTGTCAGCACGTTCTGGACAGTTTCCCAACCCATTGCTTCTGTCGAAGCAGCCATGGATTCTTGCTGTGTCCAGCCCCATGTGTAGTCAGCTGTAAGGTGGTAAGCTTTACGCTCTGTGCCGTAGGCCTTGCCAAGCACAGGTGTCAAAGCAGCCGCAGACATATAGGCGTTAAAGAAGTGACGGAAGCCGTTCGCTTTCTTATCTTTACCAGTTGTGTCGTTTGAGTGTGTCAGACCAGCCATGAAGATTACGCCAGCTTCTTGGCACAGACCCTGAACAGCAACTGCCACACCGGAGGACGAACCACCGTTGATCATGATGCAGCCATCTTTCTGGATCATGGATTGTGCCGTTGCACGTGCCACGTCAGATTTGGTCTGTGTATCGCCAGTGACGAACTCGACTTTTTTGCCAAGGATACCTGTGCCGTCCAAAACCTTGGACGTGAAGGTGTTCAGCATGCCGCCGTCGCCGATGCCATTAAGGTGCTCAACAGCCAGCTCTTGTGCGCGCAGCTCGTCGAGGCCTTCTTCAGCGTAGGGGCCAGTTTGTGGTACGTTGAAACCAAACTTAACCGTGTCGCCTTGTGGGGCGTTGGTGAAGCCAGTGTGGTTTTCAGCGCGCAGATACGTAGGCAGCAAAAGACCGGCGCTCGTTGCAGCACCTGTCTTCATCACGCCACGACGTGTGAAATTAGACTTGGACATTATTATCCTCCCTTAAGTTTCAGTGCCGATTGAGCCTCCTCGCTCGCACGGCCTACACTTTGCAGTGATAGGGGCAGCATCGGGGGGAATGGCCATTTTGAGCAACACGCCATTGCGTTTACTTAACGAATTTGTAAACTAAATGACAGGTTCGGTGAATTTTCTGTAAATCGGTTTTCGCGCAGGTGCAGAAACCCGCTGATAACATGGAGTAATTTTGATGGCGTCGCATGGTCAGACAGGATCGCGTATCCGCGAACGTCGTATGGATCGCGGGATCCGGCAGGCGGATTTGGCGCAAAGCGTCGAGATATCGCCGTCCTATCTTAATTTGATCGAGCACAACCGCCGGAGAATCGCGGGAAAGCTGTTGGCACAAATCGCAACGGCCCTTGAGACCACGCCCGAGCAGTTGGCGCGGGGGGCGGATTCCGCGTTGTTGGACCATGTTCGCGCGGCGGCGGCGGATATGTCGTTCACCGTGGAAATCGCCCGCGCCGAGGAAATGGCGGGCCGTTATCCAGGCTGGTGCGGGTTGATCGCGGCGCAAGCGCACCGCCTGTCCACTCTCGAAGAACGCGTACAGGTTTTGACCGATCGCATGACTTATGACCCTGAATTGGCAGGGTCATTGCACGAGGTGATTTCAGCCGTGACCGCAATCCGCTCTGCCGCGTCGATTTTGGTCGGGGGGGAAAAGTTGGATGCGGATTGGCAAGGCCGTTTTCACCGTAACATTTATGACGATAGTATCCGCCTTGCCGCGAGTTCAGAGGCATTGATCCGCTACCTTGATGCGCCAGAGGCTGACGGACCTGTGCATTTTGCCCCGATGGATGAGGTCGAGGCCTATCTCGCGGCGCTGCAATTCCACATTGCTGCGCTGGAGGCGGGGGGGGAGGTTGCCCCGCTGGTTGAGGCCGCAAATCTGCGAAGTGTCGCCGCCCGAAGCCTTCTTTCCGCTCATTGCGAGGTCTACCGCGCGGATGCGCTTGCGATGCCTTTGGTTGAGTTCTCTCAGGCGGCCAAGGCAAGCGGTTATGATCCCGTCGCGTTGGCCGCGCAGTTTGGCGTTGAGATGGCGGATGTTTTACGGCGTTTGTCGAGTTTGCCTGCGGGCGAAGATCATCCGCCGATGGGCTTGGCTGTGGCGGATGCCTCTGGTGCGTTGTTGTTTTTGAAACCTGTGGACGGGTTCGCGATGCCGCGGGCTGGTGCGGGCTGTCCGCTTTGGCCGATTTACGCAGCCTTTGCGCGGCAGGGCCAGCCGATCCGCACCGTGGCCACGTTGCCCGGAGCAAACGGGCAGCGATTCATGTGCTATGCGGTGGCGACACAAACGGGGGCGGCAAAGTTTGACGCGCCGCAGGTGTTGCGTGCAACGATGCTGGTTTTGTCCGATCCGCCCGAGAGTGCTGCGCAAAAAGTTGAGGTTGGCGTCGCTTGTCGGATTTGCCCGCGCGAGGGATGCGCCGCCCGCCGGGAACCTTCTGCGATCATGTGACGACAAGGCTCTTTGACAGTGCGATAAATTGGCGTGATAGTCAGTCTTACGCAAAGCGCCGAGGAGGGGGCTTTGCGTGATAACGGGGGGAGACCGTAGAATATGGCAAAGCGTGTGCTTCTGATTGAAGACGAGCCAAATATCATCGAGGCGATCAGTTTCATTCTGTCGCGCGATGGTTGGACCGTGCATACGCATGAGGATGGTGAGACCGCGATGGCGAAGGTGAATGCCTTTCCGCCAGATCTGATTATCCTTGATGTGATGTTGCCGGGGCGGAGCGGGTTTGACATTCTGCGCGATCTGCGGGCCCAAGAGACGACGGCCGCGACCCCTGTGATGATGTTGACGGCGCGTGGCCAAGCCAAAGACCGCGAATTGGCCAAGCGTCTGGGCGCCAACCACTTTATGACCAAGCCGTTTTCCAATGCCGAGGTGCGTGACCATGTGCGTGCGCTGATGGAGGCATGAAGTCGAGCGTTTTTCTTGAGCGTCGCGCATATCACCGGCGGCGGATGCGGGACCTCGCACGCGCTGTGCCTGTCTTTGGTGGGGTCCTGATTTGTATCCCACTTTTGTGGCCGCAGGGGGAGGGTGGTGTCACCAATGCCAATGCAATTGTCTACGTTTTTGGGGTTTGGGTGGTGTTGATCGCATTGGCGGCCCTGATTTCGCGGGCTGTGCAGAGTGACGAGCCGCCCGTTGTCCCCACGGATGAAAGTTAATGGTATCGTTTAACATTCTGGTCGCGGTGGCGCTGGCCTATGTCGCCGTGCTTTTTGCAGTGGCGTTTTATGCGGAACGCCGTGCGGCGATGGGATTTGGCCGCTGGCTACATTCGCCGATCGTTTACACGCTTTCTCTGTCGATTTATTGCACCGCTTGGACGTTTTACGGCGCGGTTGGCTATGCGGCGCGGTCGGGGATGGAATTCGTGACGATCTACCTTGGGCCGACGCTGGTGATGGTTGGTTGGTGGTGGATTTTGCGCCGCTTGGTCAGGATCGGAAGGTCGCAGCGGATCACCTCAATTGCGGATTTGATCTCGTCGCGGTTTGGAAAGTCGACATCGCTTGGGGTGATCGTGACCTTGATCGCCGTAGTGGCCGCCACGCCTTATATTGCGCTGCAACTTCAATCGGTTACGCTCTCATTTGCTGTGTTTGCACAAGCCGGCGGGAAGCCTTGGGGGCATGAGGAACTTAATGGTGCGGCGATTGTTGTGGCGATGGGGCTTGCGACATTCACAGTGTTTTTCGGGACACGGAATTTGGACGCGAACGAGCGGCACCACGGGATTGTTATGGCGATTGCTGTCGAGGCGGTGGTGAAGCTTTTGGCGCTTCTGGCCGTAGGGATTTTCGTCGTTTGGGGGATCGCGGGCGGGCCAACGGAGATTTTGCAGCAGATTGACGCGTCTCCGATTTCCAAGTGGCAGCAGGATGGCAGCCGATGGATAGGGCTGATTTTCGTCTCTGGTGCCGCTTTCATCTGCTTACCGCGCATGTTCCAAGTCTTGGTCGTCGAGAACGTGGATGAGCGGCATTTGAACATCGCGGGCTGGGCGTTTCCGACCTACATGTTGCTGATGAGCCTATTTGTGGTGCCCATCGCTGTGGTCGGTTTAGCGGTGATGCCCGCAGGTTCAAACCCTGATTTGTTCGTTTTAACCGTGCCACTGAGCCAAGGGCGCGACGGGCTGGCGATGGTATCGTTCTTGGGTGGGTTTTCCTCGGCGACGTCGATGGTGATCGTGTCAACGATTGCGCTCGCGACGATGGTGTCGAACCATATTGTGGTCCCGATCTGGCTCAGTTCGCGCACGGGACAAGGAGCGAAGGTTTCTGGCGATGTGCGCTACGTGATCTTGCTGTCACGGCGGCTCTCGGTGGCGGCGGTTTTGGCGCTTGGGTTCTTGTATTACCGCGTCTCGGGCGGGGGCACAGCGCTGGCGGCGATTGGGTTGGTGTCGTTCTCGGGCGCGGTGCAGGTTTTCCCGGCTTTGATTGGCGGCATTTTCTGGCGCGGAGCCACGCGGATCGGTGCGGCGATGGGGCTTATCGTGGGTTTTACCGTTTGGGCGTGGACGTTGTTTTTGCCGAGCTTTGGCGACGGCGCGATCATCACTGAGGCGGCGATGCTGCATGGCCCATTTGGGATCGCATGGCTGCGGCCGGATGCGCTTTTCGGGATTACGGGAATGGACCCGTTGGTGCATGGCGTGATGTGGTCTATGACATTGAACTCACTGGTGTTTTTCATGGGGTCTGTGTTTAGTTTTCCAACGCCATTGGAGCGTTTGCAGGGCGCGCAATTCGTCAACGTTTTCGATTATTCGGCGGGCTCTCCTCGGTGGCGGTCGAGTGTGGCCGGGGCCGAAGATTTGCTGATTATGGCGCAGCGGATCTTGGGTGGAAACGAGGCGCAGGCCTTGTTTCAGCGCGAGGCGAAATCTCAGGGTAAGGCGGGCTATCTTCCCGATGTGACCTCTGATTTTATCGAGCGTTTGGAGCGCGAATTGGCGGGGTCGGTGGGGGCTGCGACGGCCCATGCGATGATCGGGCAATTAACCGAAGGCAGTAGCGTTTCTGTTGAGGATTTGATTGCTGTGGCGGATGAAGCCGCACAGATTCTGGAATATTCCAACAAGCTGGAAGCCAAGTCTGCCGAGCAAGATCGCACGGCGCGGGCGCTGCGTGATGCCAACGAAAAGCTGACGGCTTTGTCTGTGCAAAAGGATGCATTTCTAAGCCAGATTAGTCATGAATTGCGCACGCCGATGACCTCGATCCGCTCGTTCTCGGAAATTCTGCGGGATGGTGAGATGACGGCCAAACAGCAGGGGCACTATGCGGGGATCATCCATGATGAAACCCTGCGGTTGACACGGCTTTTGGATGATCTGTTGGACCTGTCCGTCTTGGCCAACGGGCAAGTGACGTTAAGGGACCAAAGTGGCAATTTGCGCGATTTGCTTGACCGCGCTGTGGATATTGCCAGCGGAAATGACGACGGTTTGCGCATTTTACGGGACCGTTCGGGAGAAGATTTTGTTCTAAACACGGATCTGGATCGTTTGGGGCAGGTGTTTATCAATTTGATCACGAATGCGCGCAAATATTGCGATGCAAAGACGCCGCAGCTTCGGATTAAGTTTTCACGCGTTTCTGGCCAGCATGTCGTTGATTTTATTGATAATGGCACGGGAATTCAGATTGGCAATCAATTGATGATTTTCGAGAAATTTTCGCGGATCGCGGATCAGTCAAAGGCGGGTGGCGCGGGGCTTGGTTTGGCGATTTGCCGCGAGATTATGCAGCGCTTGGGCGGGCAGATTACGTACCTTCCGGGGCAAGGGGGGGCCGCGTTCCGTGTTGTGCTGCCAAATGTGGAAACGTTATCAAATCAGTAACCGTTTTTGCGCTAAGTTCCGAAGGCACCTAAATCAAAAAGTAGTCTTTGAGCCGTGAATTCTAAGCTTTCCATACTTGCGCGTATGACCGCCAAAGACGAGGCACCCGTTGTTGACGTGCCATTGACGTCTTCGCGGGCGTTGCGCGTGGCGATGACCCGCGCGGCCGACAAGGCGCTGGGTTTATCACTGACTGTGCAAAGTGTTGGCGAGGAATTGTTGAACCTTGATGAGGTGGTTGCGGGGTTACCGCCTGATGCGCTCTATATCTCATTGATGTCCGAAGGGCAGAACGTGGGGCTGCTTGGGGTCGATACGCAAATGCGTGCTGCTGCGATCGAGATGCAAACCATGGGCCGTTTGGCGAAAGTTGCGGCCCCCGACCGCCCCGCGACTGGAACTGATCTGATGATGGTTTTGCCGCTATGTACCACGTTGATCGGGCAATTGGCCGAAACGACCCTTGGGTCGGAATTGGAAGGGTGGGCTGGCGGCGTGCTCCTTGGTCCGAAATTCGATTCGCTTCGTGCGGCCGGACTGGTGATCGAAGACGCGGATTTTCGTGTGATGCGCTTGTCGATTGATCTGGCTGTGGGCGAGCGGCAGGGCGAACTTGTGCTGGTTTTGCCAAACCACCAAATGTCTCCGAAAGTTGAAATTGTAAAACCAGTGGATCAATCGTGGAGTGCGAAGTTGCGCGCGGCTGTCGATTTGGCACCCGCCACTTTGGAAGCGATTTTGCATAAGATGACATTGCCGTTGGGCGTGGTCGATAGTTTGAAAGTGGGGGATGAAATCCCGCTTTTGGGCGCGACAGTTGGGTCTGTGCGGCTCTATGCGCCTGACGGTGTCATGGTGTCAGAGGCGCGTTTGGGGCAATCTGGCGGCAAAAGGGCAGTGCGGATTCAAGCCGCACCCGAGGCGATGATGCGCGATCTGCCCGCACCAGAAGCGCGGGCAGCCGCAAATGCGAGTTAAGCTTGCTGCGCGATCATATCGATCTGGCCGCGCATACCGCCAAGATCGTATCCCGCCGCTGACGTTGCTGCGATGATGTCATCGGTGGACATTTTGCCCGCCTGTGACAGTGACCAAACGATTGAAGAGCGTGTGCCTGATGCGCAATATGCCAGAACGGGGCCGCCAGCGGCCTCCATTGCGGCGGCTTGGTCCTTAACCATCTCCATGTTCAGCCCTTGGTGGGTGACAGGGATGTAGGTGAACTTCAGACCAGCGGCCTCTGCGGCCGCCTTCATCGTGGATTCCTGAAGGTTCAAGGGGACTTCGGCGTCGGGGCGGTTACAAATGATCGCCTTGAAACCTGCCGCTGCAATAGCGGGCAGGTCTGTGGTCTCGATCTGTGGTGTGACCGCATAGGTCGGAGTGATTTGACGGATATTCATGGTCTTCTCCATGTGATTAGATTAGTCGAGTTTGGCCCGAACCATTGGGGCAAGCAGCATACCAGCAAGCATTGCGACCAAGAAAGTCACGCCGCCGATGCCGCCAAACGAGATTGACGCCAGTGATGGGCCAGGGCAGAGACCAGCAAGGCCCCAGCCGATCCCGAACAGGATAGAGCCGACGACAAGCTTTTTGTCCGCTTCAGGCTTTGGAAACGTTGGAAACTCGCCACCCAAAGCCGGTTTGTGGCCTTTTGTGTAGGCCCAAGCGAACGCCATCGGAATGATCCCACCGCCCATTACAAAGGCAAGGGTCGGGTCCCAATTGCCAAAAACATCAAGCCATCCCTGCACCTTGAGGGTGTTGGTCATGCCCGAAATAAGAAGGCCCGCACCAAACATGCCGCCCGCGATAAATGCCATTAGATTGCGCATTTAGATAACCCCCAACACATGTTTGAAGATGACGACGGTCAGACCGCCCGCCCCGATGTAAAAGACAGTTGCAACGATGCCGCGCAGGGACAACCGTGAAATGCCACAGATGCCGTGACCTGACGTGCAGCCGTTGGCGACGCGTGTACCGATCCCGACAAGGAGGCCCGCCGCGATTATCACGGGGATATTACTCGTGATATTCGTGGGTTTCACGCCGTAGATCATTGTGATGATTGCAGGCACGAGAACGACGCCAACGACCCATGCGAGACGTTCTTGCCAGTTGCTCGTGCCTGACCTGTCAACCAGCCCGCCGATGAGGCCAGACGCCCCCATCACCTTGCCATTTGCCAACAAAAAGATGGCAGCGGATATTCCTATTAGACCGCCGCCAAGCAGCCCCATTAACCAATCTTGGTTCATTGTATTTCCTTAGATCACAGCGTGTTAAGTGGAATTTTGAGGTAACTTACCCCGTTATCTTCAGGCTCGGGGAATTGTCCAGCCCGCATGTTTGTTTGGATCGACGGCAGAATCAGGCGCGGCATACCAAGGGTCGCGTCGCGTTCTTTGCGCATGGAGACAAATTCCTCAAGCGGTTTGCCCGCACCCACGTGAATGTTGAGCGCCTTTTGTTCGCCAACGGTGGTTTCCCATGCGAATTCATCGCGACCCGGTGCCTTATAGTCGTGGCCGACAAAAACACGGGTTTCGTCGGGCAGGGCGAGGATTTTCTGAATCGAAGAGAACAGGTTTTCAGCAGACCCACCCGGGAAGTCACAGCGCGCTGTGCCGAAGTCGGGCATAAAGAGCGTATCGCCAACAAAGGCAGCATCGCCAATGACGTAAGTCAGGCAGGCAGGTGTGTGGCCCGGTGTGTGCATCACATCAACGCGCATCTGGCCGATATTGACGCTGTCGCCTTCTTTGAAGAGCGCATCAAATTGCGAGCCATCGCGCTGGAAGTCGGTGCCTTCGTTAAAGACCTTGCCGAATGTGTCCTGAACAACCGTTATCTGATCGCCAATGCCGATCTTGCCGCCGACTTGCTCTTGCAAATAAGGGGCGGCGGAGAGGTGGTCTGCATGTACGTGGCTCTCAAGGATCCACGCAACTGTGAGGTTTTCAGCCTTCACGTAGTTGATGATTGCATCAGCAGAGCTCGTATCGGTACGCCCTGCCGCGGGATCATAATCCAGCACGGAATCAATGATTGCGCAGTTGCTGCCATTGGGTTCGCGGACCACATAAGAAACTGTGAATGTCGCTGGGTCGAAAAAAGCGGTAACGATGGGTGTCATGTTGATTCTCCTTTCGAGGTAATATAGAGACTTATTCAAACATTTCAATCTTGAAATGTATAAAGTTGTGGGTTAAGAAGGTTCCATGCAAACTATAACAGAATTTAAAGCTGAACCAATGGATGCTGCAGCGGATGACGCGGCTGCAATGCTCAAGGCGCTCTCTAATCCGGGCCGTCTGCGCATTTTATGTGCACTTGTCCCCGGCCATATGACGGTGGGTGAGTTGGAGCAGGCTTTGGGCGCGTCACAATCTTATGTCTCTGGGCAGTTACTACGTCTGCGCGGCGAGGGCCTTGTGGCCTGTGAACGCGATGGCCGGATCATGCGCTATAGTCTGGCGGATGCTCGTGTGCGCCCGATTTTGGAGCGGCTATATGAGGTGTTTTGCCCGGTTTAGGACAGAACGATCCCGACGATCACGCACATCAGGCCGATAACCGAAACGAGCAGGGCGCCCAAGTTGATGGGTAAGACTTTGGCCAGCCGTTCCCTTAGCGCAGCATCTTCAAGATTTGCGCGTTTTGCTTTTGCGACGGCGACAATACTGTAAATAATCCCAATCAGTCCGATGACAGACAGTGTCGCGCCAATCATAATCAACATCACAAATCCCTTTCGCTTGCTCAGAACTCGCCTACCCAAAGCGGGCGTGCTTCGCAAGGGTTGCGGGTTCGCATTGCGCGGGCTAGGGAAGGGGAACGCCAGTTAAAGGAGCTTTCCATGGACGACGCAGTCACCGATTCCGTATCTTCAGTTGCAGGCCAAGAACTGCGCCAATTCATCGAGCGCTACGAGCGTCTTGAAGCCGAAAAGAAAGACATTGCCGACGGCCAAAAAGAGGTCATGGCAGAAGCCAAAGGCCGTGGTTATGATACCAAGGTTCTGCGCAAGATCATGGCAATCCGCAAGCGCGACGCCAACGATCTGGCGGAAGAAGAGGCCGTTATGGAAATGTATATGGCCGCTTTGGGCATGTAATTCTGGGGCGCGCGGATCATCCGCGCCCCATCACCGCCCTTATGGGGCGATGAAGTTGATGCCGGGCAGTTGTTCAATAAACGCCACGTCATTCTCGTAGATTTCCGTCAATTCATCGACCATTGGCTCGGTCATGCCGGGCCATTCGACGGTCTCTTCGATCTTTTCATCCATCGCATATTTATCCAGAAAAGCGCCAATAATCCGCTGTTTTTGCATCTCGGTCTTTGGTGGATGCGTGCGGAGATAGTTGAGTAAACGGGTCATACCTTCGTTGGACATGATCGAGGCCAAGAGATCAAAGCCGCCGACAATTTTCTGATCAGGGCCAATCCCCGCAATCGCGCGCAGGATTTCTGCCCAAACGAGCGGCGTATCCTCATTGCACCACACGGTAAGCTTGGTCTTTGGAAATTGGCTCTGGATGCGGCGGACGAGGTCGGACCAACGGATCTGTGTCGGATGTAGCCCCTTGAGGTACTCATCCGTGGTCGCCGATTTTGATTCCTCAAACACAACGGGCAAGAACGTCGCGGGATTACGCAGTGCCAAGAATAATTCGATCTCGTCTTCTGCGAAAATCTCATGCAAGGCTTTTATTTTCGACTCAGCCTGCTGGTAAAACACACCATTATCGAAGATGCGGTTGGCAATGCATATGAAGTTTGTGTTGGACATCACAACGCGTTCGGTATCGGCATCATCAAGGATCGCATCTAGCAAGATGCCACGTGTATTGGCCGCAGGGGGCAGGCCGTTGAGGTTCTGGATCGTTTCGCGGATCAGGCGGCGATACTTTCCCGGACCGGGAATAGTGATGCCTTCTTCGCAGAATGCGCCTGCGTTTTTGAGCAAGGATTTCAATATCCTATCGTCGTCAGTACAGTTTGCCCCGATGTGAAACGCGATTTGCATGTTGGTTCGGCCGTATTTTTTAGGATTTGTTGGGGTCATCATAGTGGGATTTCTGGACAGATAAACCGCTTTCGGATAGGTGCGCTCTCGAAATGTCCGATAATTATAGTCAGAATAGCCCAGACAGGCGCCGACGCATTGCCCTAGATCCTTGGTCTATTGGCGCAACGCTGATTGCTGCCGTGGTGCTGATGCCCATCGTTGCGATCATTTGGTTTGCGTTTCACCCGATTGATAATATCTGGCCGCATCTGATGGCAACGACATTGCCGCGCTATTTGGCAAATACGGGCGTTCTGATGGTTTGCGTCGGTGTTTTGGCAGCGGCGATCGGGACGGGGGCCGCTTGGATGGTCGTGATGTACCAATTCCCCGCGCGGCGCTTGTTGCAGTGGGCGCTATTGATGCCATTGGCCGTGCCTGCCTACGTGGGAGCCTACGCGTTGGTGGATTTCTTTGAATATGCGGGACCCGTTCAAACGGGTTTGCGTGCCATATTTGGCTGGACCAACGCCCAAGACTACAGTTTTCCAGCGATCCGCACACGCGGGGCGGCGATTGTTGTGCTTTCGGCAGCGTTATATCCTTATGTCTATATCCTCGCCCGCGCAGCATTCCGCGAACAATCCGGCGCAGGGTTCGAGGTCGCACGCGCTTTGGGGGCAGGGCCGTTCGCGCGGTTCTGGCGGGTCGGTTTCCCGCTGGCACGCCCTGCGATTGCGGCAGGTGTGGCCGTGGTGATGATGGAGACCGTCAACGATTATGGCACGGTCGATTATTTCGCGGTGCAGACGCTGACAACAGGCATTTTCTCGGTCTGGCTGCAAGGCGGGAACCTTGGCGGTGCGGCGCAATTGGCGGTTTGCGTGCTCACCATCATCGTGGTGCTGGTCACATTGGAAAAGCTAAGCCGCCGCAAAAGCCGTTTCTTCATGTCGGCCCGTAACGCGCGTCCTGTGACACCCGCAAAGCTCGTAGGCTGGCGCGGCTGGGCGATGACGGTCCTGTGCGTCCTCCCTGTTCTGGTGGGCTTTGTGCTGCCGATGGCGGTGCTGATGTCGCATGCGGTCGATGTCTCGGAATGGGCGGCACCGGGGTTGCGATTGGCCGTGACGCGCACGGTGATCGTGGGCAGCATCGCTGCGATCCTGACGGTCTTGGGCGGCGTGTTTATGGTCTACGGGGTGCGCTTGGGAAACAAGCGATGGCCCACGCTTTTGATGCCCGTCACTGCGATTGGATATGCGGCACCGGGGGCGGTCTTGGCGCTGGGGATACTGGTGCCTCTGGCGACTTTCGACAACGGCTTTGCCGATATGGTCTATGCGCTGACGGGCTATGATCCGGGGCTGCTTTTGACGGGAACGGCGGCGGCCTTGGTTTTGGCCTATGTGGTGCGTTTCTTTGCGATTGCGCAGGGGACGGCGGATGCAGCGTTGGGGCGGGTATCCCCGAGTCTGCCGATGGCCGCGCGGTCATTGGGGCGCACCAAGGGTGGCACATTGCTGGCCGTTCAGATGCCGCTCGTGCGAGCGTCGATTGGCTCGGCCTTGCTTTTGGTCTTTGTCGATGCGGTTAAAGAATTGCCTGCCACCTTGCTGCTACGCCCTTTCAATTTCGACACGCTCGCTACGCGCGTACATGCCAAAGCGTCGCTTGAAAATATCGCAGAGGCAGCACCTGCGGCCCTGATGATCTCGGCCATCGGGCTTGTCGCGGTGGCACTTCTTGCACGGGCCAATCGCTAGAATTGACGCAAGCCACGGTTTGCGCCACGCTTGAGGTCTAGCAGGAGAAGCGCAAATGAAACCCGTCGCGGATGTTGACACTTATATCGCAAGATCAGTGGATTGGCAGGCGGAGTTAACAGCTTTGCGTGGCTTAGTGCTGGCTGCTGGGCTTGATGAAACGATCAAATGGGGCAAGCCCTGCTATACATCAGAGGGGGCGAATTTGGTCGCTATCGCGCGGCTCAAAGATTATTGCTGGTTGATGTTCTTTAAGGGTGTCTTGCTCGACGAGGCCGCCGGGTTGCTGCAAAAAGCGGGCGAGAACTCGCAGTCGATGCGGGTGATCCCCTTTGCGAGCGTCGGCGAAATCGAAGCGGCGACACCCGCATTACGCGCATATCTCGCGGGGGCCATCGCGGCGCAAAAGGCGGGTCTGAAAGTTGAGTTCAAAGAAAGCAAAGAGCTGGTGTTTCCAGATGAGCTTATCAACGCGTTTGACGCAAACCCTGACCTCAAAGCCGCCTTCGACGCCCTGACGCCGGGGCGGCAGCGCGGCTATAACCTGTTCTTTACAGGGGCCAAACAAGCAGCCACCCGTGTTTCACGCATTGAAAAATACACCGACAAAATCCTTGCAGGGAAGGGGATGACGGATCGCTGAAATCAGCAAATTTGGCAGGGTGAAAAAAACTGAAATTTTTAATGAAAACCCCATTGCGCTTTCCAAACTTCAACTGCTATATGCGCCCTACCAAAGTGCCCCTATAGCTCAGCTGGTAGAGCAACTGATTTGTAATCAGTAGGTCCGCGGTTCGAGTCCGTGTGGGGGCACCATATAAA
>Ga0181563_10001569_pt1 | contig 22407 bp, 11 predicted proteins | sample 011ome_25_FD_133759 | JGI IMG/M metagenome (GOLD analysis project Ga0181563, IMG submission 133759) | Coastal salt marsh microbial communities from the Groves Creek Marsh, Skidaway Island, Georgia - 011512CT metaG (megahit assembly) | ecosystem: Environmental > Aquatic > Marine > Intertidal...
ATACTGCTTGTTTGATACCTCATACGCGGTGTCTCCGTATGTGATATCGACAGCTTTGATGAAGTGTGAATCCACATCGACGGTGTTGGCGTCAACTCGCGTGTCCATTCTGGGTGGCGATGGTATTTACGGCTGGTCGCGACAAAGCGCACCAGTTGTGTCGAGCGTATCTCCAGCATCAAGTGCAGCAATCGGTGGTACCACTATGACCTTCTCAGGCACATCTATGCCTTTGATTGACAATTCTGCGGTGTGTTCGTTTGGCACGATTGCGCCAATCGCTGCGCGGTTTGCGTCGACGACAAAGGTACAATGCACTACGCCTGCGGGTGTCCCTACAGAAACGAAGTCGGTTTGTGTCAGTGTGTACACTGTTTCATCACCATCAATCAGTTGTGCGTCTAGCACCTTGTTGATTGTTGAAGCTTCAGATCCGCCAGTCATTCTCGATCGAGGTATTTCGAGTAAGCGAGGCGGTTACTTTTTCCTTTGGCGAAGCACCGATTCTTATACTGCTATTCCAACCCTTGCGACTGTCCAATTGGGTGCAGGCAATGCCACAGCTTTAAGTAGCATAGCTGGTGTTTTCATCGCCCCACAGCTGTCGGGAGGTTTCACTCCAGTCTCTAGTATTTATGAAATTGGTGGTACTTCTTTTGCAGAGGTGATGATTGAACCAATCACGACGATTACAAGCGCAAGTCCAAAAGTAACGCCAGCCGCGGGAGGCGGACAAGTTTGGATCACTGGTAGAGATTTGAGAAGCGAAGTTTTGCGCATGAGTATCGATGGCGTGGACTTGGATTACACAGTAATTTCCTCAGCTTTGGTTGTCGTCGAAGTCCCGGCGCACGCATCCGGAGGTGCGACAATTCAAGCAGGTCTTGGCACTCGTCTAGATGCCAACGGCGACGCACTCGGACCTTGGACGTCAACCGGCGTAGATTATTTGGATGGTATCGATCTCGAGTATATCAAGCCAACGATTGGCCCAGACACGGGGCTGTACACAGTACACATCACAGGTACCGGCTTCACAGATTCATCCATGCTTGTCTGTCGATTTGGTTCGATTGGCCCGATTTCAGCCTCGTATGTTACTGGGCGTGAAATCCGGTGTTCGGCACCGACGCACTTGGTTGGACAAGTCCCTGTCGAAGTTTCTGCGAACAATCGCGATTTTACGTTTCATTCCACGATACCTTCATCCGTGGGTGGGGCGTGGGGATCTTCAACGTACGCATACTGGAGCGCTACGCCGTCTGGCACGCCGGCGACGTACCGCGGCGTGACATTCACGTATACGCGAGGACCATCTCATCTCGATTATGTCGTACCTTCGCATGCGCCTGTACTCATTTCTACTCAGTATGACATCTATGGGTCTAGTCTGTCGACCAGCGTTGTCGATATGTGCAGTTCTATCAACGTCACAGAGGCTACAGTGGCGTCGGCGCACGGTTCCGTGACGTGTTTGTGGAATGCAGTTTCTGCGGCAGGTTTCGTTCAGGTTGGCGCATATGCAGTTCTTTCAACGTATTCTCAGTACGTTGGCGATCAGCTGCAATTCGAGTACTATGACGCTTTGTCTCTTACGAATGTGGATCCGCAAATTGGCTCGACTGAAGGCGGCACCGTGCTCTTCATTTCTGGCTCAAACTTCAGGAAGGATGACGTGAGCCAAAATATGTTTGGATCGACGGCTGTGGTCGCACATGTTGTGTCGTCTGCCCTAAGTATTGTGGAAACTCCGCCCTTCGCTTCGCGAGGAATCAAGACGATATACGGCTCGGTGTATGAAAATGCCCCCTCAATTGGTTACTCAGTGGTTGACACGTTGCTGTTGTCATCCGTGTCGCCGACGATTTCCACCACTCAAGGTGGATCTTGGTTGGAAATCACGGGTGATAAATTCTCACAACCTTCTCAAATTTGGTGCCGAGCGGGTACAATAGGACCTTTCTACGCCCGTGCATATGGTTCAAAGACTTTGCGTTGCATATCACCGGCGCATTATGAAGCTGATGTAAACTTGCAAGTGTCCATGAATGCACGCGATTGGAGATATGAGCTCACGCTGAGCCTCGCAAACCCAGCGCTACCATCTGGTTCGTCATACAATTCCATACTGACACTAACGTTCACTAAGGCTGCCAAAATTGCATACGTATTGCCTAGTAGTGGACACGTCACCGATGCCACAGCGAGTATCGAGGCGTTTTACGATGCACCTTATCCGGCGCAAAACGTTGCGACGCGTAGCTGCGGAACGGGTGGCACGTCTCTCACGAGTGAGACTACGGATACTTCTGGTGCGTACTCCATGCTATGCGCTCTTCAGCGAGATTCTTTTATTGGAGGATTCTTCCCGATCATCGTCACGGGTCCAGATGCAGCAAACACGTCTTTCACCGGATCGTTTCACTACGCCCCAGTACCAATAGTTGACGCGTGGAGTCCAGAGGTTGTTCATTACGGAGGTGGGACTTTAGTGTCTCTCGAGCTGACGGATGCGAGTCCAGAAGGTATGACGTGCGTGTTCTCACCATGGTACCAAAACGAGTTCACCAGTACAGTTGGCGTCGACGCGCATTTCGTAAGCTCGGCTTTGATTGTTTGTGAATCGCCGCCAACAGAGGTGCTCAAATCTATCGGCGTCGCCGCCGGCCTCAAGGGTACTGAACCTGATAGCGGTCAAGCTGAGATATTTTCGCTTTACCGGCCAGAAATTAGTAGTTCGACTCCCGTTGCGCTTGCACAAGATGGCGGGATGACCGTGACGATTGTCGGTGACAATTTGGGGTCAGCCGCCAATGACCTATACGCACAATTTGGATCAATTTCTCACCTGTCTGTGCGTTGGGTAACCTCGGAAGTTTTAGAGGTTCTTTCACCGGCTGCGCTCGGTTCAAGTGCTAGCATCTATCTCGCTCACGCTCTTTCTGCGATGAGTGACGCGTATACGAGCACTATATCGTACATCGTGCCGTTCGAACCTGCTCCACTCATCCCGAGCGTTGTTCCGGCATCTGGCAATGCCTTTGTGCGATTGCATTCGCATTTGGGTTCTCTGCAGAGCTCGGTGCCTTCGTGCGATTTCACAAATTTGAAAACCACACTCTGCCGAGAAGCGACGAATATCGGTGGTATTTTAACGCGCATCAACTCGCCCAATTTCGCTATTCTTCAACTTCCAGGTGGTGAAAATACAACGGTGAACGTTCCACAAGTTGCTTACGTGGAGACATCACAACCTACAAAACTTCAACCAAACATTGCCATGGTGAATGGTGGGACCGTGATTATGCTTGCGGGTGAGAACTTCGTGCGAGGTATGACGGGCGTACGCGTGGGAGATACAGCGTTAATTCTGCCCCACGATTCAATCGCTTTTGTGTCTTCGGCATTCTTGCGCTTTGAAGCACCAACTGGGACATTGCAAACATCAGAACAAGTACGCACGTCGACTGGATTCGCAGATTCCGATTCATGGGGCAACTCAGGTGACCCCGTGTCGTTCTATGATATACCGCAGCTATCTGGTGTGGTATCGACGAGTTCGTTAAGTGGTTCTGGAGGTTCTTATGTGCGCATAGGTGGGACTGGATTTCACCAGAATCAGGATCTTGTTTGCAAGTTCAGTGAAGTGCGCGTCCGTGCAACGTTCATTTCATCAAAAGAAATCCAGTGCAGCTCTCCGGCGTTGCCCCTTATCACTACTCCTCTTGTCGTGTCGAACAATTTACTTGATTACAGCTCCTATGGTTTGACATCACAGGTCTCAGGCGACGCGCATGTGACGCTTTCAGTTGTGAAGACTCTTGCGGATCTCAGCACTCTTCCTGACGTTCAAAGCACATTTGGTCCGAGCTCTGGAGGCTCGCTCATGACGATTTCTGGCACTGGGCTATTCGCCAGCGACAAACTCGGGTGCAAGTTCTCAAATAGATACGGGTCGGGTTTCGTCGTCAGTAGTGATTTGGGCAAGTGCGTCACGCCAGCGCATGAGCCTGGATTTGTTGCTTTGCAGCTATCGGGGTCAGTGGCTGTCGAAGCCGTGTATTCGTCCGTCGGTGCGCAGTTTGAGTATCAAACTATAATCGAGTTTGACATGATTTTCCCGGATATCGGCACAGTTGGTGGCGGCACCATGTTGAACGTGTACGGCGACAACTTGATCCAATCTGTCGATGTCGTCGCGCATGGATCTCAACTGATGCCTGGGACTGGATTACCAGGACTCTCTTGCCGTTTCGGCGCTTCATACAGCACTGGTGCGATTCATATTTCGTCCACCATTGTTAGATGTGAGACGCCGACGTTCCACTCTGGTCTCATCAATCAACCGTTGGTCATAGATCTTTCGCTCGACACCGTGGAATGGGTCGGTAACCATATGGCGTTCGAACCAATAAGCACTAACGCCGTGGCCACAATTTCACCAACTGCCGGTATGCGTAGCGGTGGAACCACAGTTACTTTCGCTGGTTACTTCTCTCCAGAAATTCCTGTGTGGTGCAAGTTTGGCTCTATCGGACCAATTCAAGCCACCTTTCAAGGCGACGGACGCGTCCGTTGTAAATCTCCAGCCAAGGCTGCTGGCGACATACCCATTGCCCTTTCACGTGGCAATGCGATCGACTTTGCGTTTGATTACGTGAATAGTATATTTAAAATGTAGAAATTAGCGCGCTTAGATTTAGATTTTAGCGTGTTGTTGAATACCAACGTTTTGACAACTTCAAGACGCGGCACCGCCTCGAGTCCAAGCGAGGCGATTACCTCACTGCTTGGCACATGTCGGTTAACCCGACCGGTCAAAAGATAAAACTCAAATCTTTATCCACAACGAATATGACTGGTTGCGCGTTCACGCTCGCTTTGTTTCTCGTTTCATCCGTCGCGATTCAGCCAGTCCAAAGTCAGAGCAGTTCATGTCCCATCGACGTGAGCAAAATCAACCTCAACGGAATTGCGCTCGCGTGCGATGCGAATCGACCCGACTTGTGCGAGTCATGCATATGCTTTCTTGCTAACAGAATCAACGATGCCGGGTACGATGTGAGATCGCCGGATTTCAACATCGACGCGTGTGCTCTTGAAAACTTAGGTGTATTACTGGACGCTGGGGCGACGATGTCGGCGTTTATCAAGGTGTCGAACTGCCCTCGAGATGCCGACATGTTTGATTGCGTGAAAAGCCCGCCACCGGCAAACATACAAACTTCACCACCCAGTCCACCTTTCTGGTTGCGTAACGGGAACGGGAATTCGAGCGTTTTGCAAACGTTTGAAAGTCTCGACGCAAATGTCACATCTGGTAAAAGTAGCGAGAAAGTCTCGAAGGGCATCGTTGCTACAATTTCATCCCTCGCTGGTCTCATATTCCTCGCGTGCGTGTTCATGTTTGTCGCTATGAGGTGCCGTGCGAGGCACAGAATCGAATTAGAAACTGCCTATGTCGAGACCATGCATGATGGTTACAAATCGCCGTTTACTTTGTCCTTGAAGGGAGTGACGTGCGCGCTACCAAATGGTCGCGTTATTGTTCAAAGATTTTCAACATCATTTGTTTCTGGCAACCTCGTCGGTATCTTAGGCCCAAGCGGGTGTGGTAAGACAACGTTAATGAATGCCATGCACTATGGCGAACTCCTTACGGCCGGATTTGTGCAAATTAACGACGAGGACATTGATGTGAAACGACACCGAGTGGCGTCGGTGCCGCAGGATCCGTACGCCGAACTCGTCGGCAATCTTACAGTGAAAGAAACGATTTCATTGTCCGCTAGACTTCGTTTGCCTTGGTTTTTGTCCAAATCAACGATCGATCGCGCGACGACTGAGACAATGGAAGCTTTGGGATTGAGTGCCGTCGCCCAGTCTAAAGTCGGTGAACCCACAAAGCACACGCTTTCAGGTGGTGAAGCCAGGCGCGTATCAATTGCGACCGAGCTCGTCGTCGATCCGCACGTAATACTTCTTGATGAGCCGACGAGTGGCTTGGATGCGCATACATCGTCGCGAGTCATCACAACACTCCGTGATCTCTCAAGGAAAGGGCCACTGGTCATTTGTACCATCCATCAGCCGTCGACGAGAAGTCTGCAGCTGTTCGATACCATGATTGTTTTGGGGCAAACTGGAGAAGTGGTTTGGATTGGATCGTTGGATGATCTAGACCAAGCGCTCATCGATATCAACATGAGACCGCCGGCTGGGAGTTCTACTGCGGAATGGATTCTTGAAATAGCATGCGATGCCACCATGCGCTCAAGTTTCATTACGGCTGTTGCCGCTTTGGAGGACAAATCCGAGAAAACACCGTTACGGCTTAAAAGTCAAGAACGACTATCGTTTGATGTTCCAAAATCACTATTAACGACGATGCATGTGCTTTTATGGAGAGCTTTGATTGTTTTAGTGCGCGACATGTGGGGAATATATGCACATTTTTGTGTACCCGTCGGAATTTCTCTCATTCTCGGCGGGTTGTACTTCAACGTTGATAAAACACTCGAAGGATTCCAAAATCGCATGGGTGCGACTTTTTTTCTTTTGGTGTACTTTGCTCTATCAGCCATGAGTCTGATCGATTTGTTCAACTCTGAAAGAAGCGTCGCGCAGCGACAGCTTCGTTCGAGATACTACTCACACCTCGAGTACGTCGTTTCAAAAACCACAATGGATTGGATTCTCCTTCGAATTCCGTCTTCTCTTGTGTCTTCACTCATTTTCTATTTCATGATGGACTTGAGGCAATCTTTCGGGGCGGTTTTGATTTTCATTGGCTACATCGTTCTGTTTGTGATCGTGCAGTCAAACATTTGTGCCACGATGACTTACATCTCAAAAAACACCGCGACTGCGACGCTGGGCACCACATGCATACTACTCATCACGGCGATATTCTCTGGATTTTTGATCAATGTCAAAACTTTACCAGCAGGAGCGGCATGGGTGAAATTTGTGTCACCGTTTTATTACGTCTGGTCGGGCATACTCGCAAATGAGATGCAGGGTGGTCCCTACTTGTTTAACGCGAATTTTGATGGCGACCTTGTCGTCGTTCCGGTATCCGGGCAAACATATCTCGATGCTATTGGCGTGCACTTTAATCAAGTACCTCGAAACTTTTACTGCATGATTGCGCTCGCGGTTTGCACGTACGTTACGGCGTGCGTTAGCTTTCGTTGTGTTGCGTGCAGATAAAATTAATTTAATGTTACAGTACCATGATCAATCGCAATCGCTATCGTCTTGTGGCGAGATTCGCTCAGCCCAAAACACAAGGGTGTCAAAAATATCATCGTCACTTTCGTCGTCGTCTTGTTCGGCGGCTTCTTCTGCAGCTTCAAACTCAACCTGGCATACGCTCTGCCATCGAATAATCACGTCGGCGGCTTCTTTCGTGCTCTCTAAAACCTCTGGCGGCAACGTTACGATTTGCTTTGCTTTATCCAATAGCTCACTCATGCTTTGCATACCGGCGAGCACGACGCTCGGGGCGTTATCGTTCGTCGTGCGTTCGCACAAGAGCTTAAACACAGAAACACACAAAGGAAGACAGTTTTGATTGTTCTCGTCGCCAATCCATGGGGTCAAAATGAACTCAGTTGCGCGAATAGCCATCAACCGTAACGGTACGGCGCGTTTGGGCGAAGAAGCCATGGCGAGCGCTTCGAGCGTCATCGGTAAGTATGGCTGTAAGCATCGCACGCCACTGTTGAAATATTGACCCAAAGCTTCGGCGGCAGCCATCTGTTCCTCGACGACGCCCGTCGTTACTGGGCCTCTGCTGCGATTAGACGCGTCTTCAACGTCCTGACCGAGTGCGGTTATCGCTGCCGATGCCGCATCGATTGCGAATGGTTCAAATTTATCCTCGAGAGCTACAGCGATTTTACCCAAGCACTCGTGCGCGCACTCGCGCGCAACAGTGTCCGTAGATTTGAGCGCGGAGGCTGCAGTTTGGAGCAAAAGTTCAACCAACCCTGGCGGCGCGTATTCGATGCCAATGACACCTAAAATGGTCGCCATCGCCGCTAATGAACGAGATTGTAATTCCGTGACGCCTGAGCTTGAGTCCATGGACTTGGCTCTCGCGAGAAGTAGCGTCAACACGCTCTCTGCGTATGGATTGAAGTAGCAGAGGGCGCACTGCGACACGGCGCCAAATGATGCGGTGGCTCGGGCAGCTGTTCGAACATTACCATCCACGAGCTGCGCTTTTAACGCCACAATCAAATCGTCGAGGCAAGGTATAATGGCCTCACCGACACAGTTTTCGCACATTGCCGCCAACGCAGCGTGCGCCGCCCATTGAGAGCTGCGAGGCGAGGACGTGAGCATACTCACGAGAAGTGGAAACAGTTGTTCTGGATACTCATCCGCCACCTCAGGCTGGCAGTGCACGACGATCATTGAAGCAGCCTCAGTGGCTGCAGCACGAAGTCTCAAGTCTTGGCACTGTATTGCTTTGGTTAACTCGGGAATGAGTGCGGGTAAGTGCGATGTGACGCCGGCGCCTTGAGCGCCCTCTGTGATGGCGGCAAACGCCTTCCACGCAAGTGGCGCGCTAGGACTTGCACCCGTACGTTCGAGCAACTTGAACACCGGTGCCACGGTAAAGTGATTTGGGAGAGTTGCCGAAAGCGCCCTTAAAGCAGCTCTCGCGAGAGCTGCAGACGAAGAACTTTGTTCGTCTAGTCCCTCGCCCTCGACGTCTTCATCCAAGTCTTCGTCATTTGCGTCAACGTCTTCTAATGAAATGGTCAACATCGGCGGAACGAGAGCGGCGGCAATAGGCCCGCCTTGACCGAGCACATGCGGATCGTACTGCAAATCGAGCTGCCCCGACATGGTTTCTTTCAACAGTTCGGCGTGCTTTTTGGCTAACTTTGTCAAAATGAGCAACGCGGGTGCCCGAATAGCCCCGGCATTGAGCTTCACATTTGTGGCTAAGCGCAAAGCAACTTCTAATATGTCAATTAGCGCTGTATTTTCAGGACCGTACACTTCATCACGAACGCCACAGAGCGCTGACATTGCGTTAAGTAGCGCGCTGAGCATTTTTTCGTCACCCACGTCGAGTGCGACGTTTGCGCCGCGCACGAGCGTCGCCGCGCATATCGTCAATGTCGGACCAATGGCGTTTTGTAAGCACCACGATTGCGCTAGTTTACCGATCGCATCTAACGCCGCCAAGCGCACGCGCATATCGGCGTCGTCCAACGCGCGTACAAACATTTGTAACAGTGCTTCGTGGTGCGCCACCATGCGTTCGCCCAACGACGTCGTCAACGCTCCGTACACTTCTAACGCCGCCTCTCTATGCGTCGCATTCACCGACCCGTGCGCGCGCTCCAACGCAGGTAATAAATCATCCCACGTTTCACTAACGACGGATAACTGCGCGACGACGTCGATACAATTCGCCAAAGCGCGCGACGTCCCGCGGTCGCTCGCGCGCTCCAACGCCGCGAGTATCCCACTCTGCGCCCACCGTCGTTTATCCCCATCAAGCTCCCCCCAGTGCGCGGCAATCACGCTCGATAACATCACCGCACACGCGTGTTGCTCCGCCACCTCGCGCGCGTGCGTCAAGTGCGTTAAAAACGCGTCAACTGACGTCGGACTCGCGCGCACCGCCGCCAACGCGCGCTCCGCATTCACCCGGTCGACGTTCGACGCCGACGTCGACGCAATCACCGCAATCGCGCGTGCGGTATCCATGTCGTACTTTGCGTTCCACGCGCACTGCGCGCGCGTCACGTGTGCGCGAGACAACCTCTCACGCGCGCCGCGCTCTGGCGCCACTCGTCGACGCACCAATCATGTTGAGCGCCGCGACGCTGAACTGCGCCCTCGCGACGCCGACACCGCGCCAGAGCCGCCGCGCGACGCCGTCATCGCCGTGTGCGCACCGCCTCGTCGCGCGCGCGCCGCCATCGCGCGCGTCTCGCCTCGTCGCGCGCGCCGCGGACACCGAAACCGTGCTCCTCACGTACGGCTCCATCGGTCTCGTCGTGACATCCATCGGTTGGTTTGCATACAGGGCGTTCGGATCGATGATGTTTGGCCCGAGCGCGAGCGCATCGCACATATTAGTCAAGGACGCCGCGAGCGCGCAGGCGTTAAAGGATGAGATCGACCGCGACGTCGCGGGAGGCGCGCCGTTGCGCGCCAAGTTTGCCCAGCTCGCGACCAAGCACTCGACGTGTCCGTCATCCAAGAAGGGTGGCGATCTCGGTACGTTCAAACCAGGGCAAATGGTGAAAGAATTCAACGACGTGGTATTTAGCGCACCGATTGATGTCGTGCAAGGTCCGATCGATACCCAATTCGGCTCGCATTTAATCCTCATCACCGCGCGCGAGGACGACGCCTAAGCCGCGGCGTCCGCCGAGCCGCGGCGTACGACGGCACACGATGGAATGATGCATCCATCACGCCATCCAACGCCAGATGCACTCAAATCACACTTCGCATCGGCATCACCCTCCCCACATAGCCCCCCCGCCGCCGCGCGAATCATCATCATCATCGTCGTCGTCATCAGTCGTCAGCAGTCGTGTAATACTACAATACCGCAGCACCAACCACCAGATTTCCGAGATCAGATAAGATTACCTCACGCCTTTGGGTGACATGACCAATCCACCAATCACGACCCCGCGACTCCGTCCCTCGCGATCGATGGGATGGACCCCTCGATCGAGTTCGAACTCGATCGACATCGACATCGACATCGATCGATCGACATCGACATCGATCGATCGACGCGCGTGATCCTCGATCGTGGACCGCACGACGCGCGACGCGCGATGGGTGGGCGATGCGCCTCGACGTCGTCGTCGTCGTCGTCGTCCGCATACGCACGCACGCACGCGCGCACACGACGACGACGACGACGACATACGCACGATGCGATCGATGCGCGCCGCCGCCGCTTCATCGCCGCCGCGTCACGCGCCGCGTCGTCGCCTACGCGCGCACGTCGCCGCGCGCGCTGGGGCATCGTCGAGCGGCGCCGGCGTGCCCTCGTCGATGGCGCCCGACGCGCGCGTGGGCGCGACCACCGCCGCGACCGCGTCGGTGCACGGTGGGTCGAATGCGCGCGCGACGATGAAGACGTCGGTGGTGCGTCGCGCGGTCGTGGATGGCTCGCTCTTGGCGGCGCCCGCGCGCGCGCGACGTCGGTCGCCCGAGGATGTGGTGAATGGTGGGAATGGGTACGAGGTGGAGCAGCGCGCGCTCGAGGCGTGCGTGAGACGACAAATGGCGCAAGAGTACGTGCCAAAGTTTAATATTCCGAGTGATACGCTTGATAGTGCGTATGAGAGGTGTCGTGAGGTCACGGCGGAGTATGCGAAGACGTTTTACTTGGGAACAAAGTTGATGACTCCGGAGAAGCAACGGGCGATTTGGGCCATTTACGTGTGGTGCCGACGCACGGATGAGTTGGTGGATGGACCGAATGCGTCGCATATTACCCCTGAGGCGCTCGATCGATGGGAAGAACGATTAGAGGGTATCTTTGAGGGCAAGCCTGTGGATGTTATCGACGCGACTTTGTGCGATACCTTGTCCAGGTTTCCGGTGGATATCCAGCCGTTTCGGGATATGATTGACGGCATGCGCATGGATCTTGTCAAGCCGCGATATGAAACGTTCGATGAGCTTTACGAATACTGCTACCGCGTGGCAGGTACTGTTGGCTTGATGTCCATGCCCATCATGGGATGCGACGAAGAGTTTAACGGGGATATTAAAAAGGTGTACAAAGCCGCGTTAGCGCTCGGGTTAGCCAACCAGTTGACCAACATTCTCCGCGACGTTGGTGAGGATGCGCAAACCCGTAACCGCATTTACGTGCCGTTGGAAGACTTGCGACGATTTGGTATCACGGAACAAGAAGTTTTGCGCGGCATGTTCAGCCCGTCCACTGGTCAAGTGGATGACCGTTGGAAGGCATTTATGAAGTTTCAAATTGAGCGCGCGCGTGAGGTTTTCAAGGATGCTGAAGACGGTGTTAACTGCTTGCACAAGGATGCGCGATGGCCGGTTTGGAGTGCATTGGACGTGTACCGCAACATTTTAGATGCCATCGAGGCGAATGGTTACAACAATTTCAATCAGCGTGCTTACGTGCCCAAGGCGCAAAAGTTTTTGATGTTGCCCCAGAGTTACATCAAGGCTCAAACGGCGAAAACCAGCTAAAACTCCGCGCAACGCAGCTTACAGCAAAACAGTGTAATTCTCTACATTCATTTCTTTCATTTATTCACATTACCGTCTCATGTATTTATTCGTCGTTCAATTGTCGCTTCGCGCGCGGGGCGCTGGACGCGAGCGATTATCTGGAACTAAACGCGGCGGTTCCGGACCACCGCATTTGACACAACGGAACTGCTTTGGGGCTGGAAGATCATCTTTAATTCCCATACATCGCGTGTGCATCCAAACTTCGCATTTGTCGCACGCAATCATGCGTTCTCCGTCGTCGTCACCAGTACCGCACATGCACTTCACCGTCCATTGCTCCAATCCGCCTTGATATCTAAACTCACTCTCGAGATCCGCACCTTCGCCATGAACTTCCACGTGCGCGCCACTGATTTTGCGCCAACCGAGGCGAATCTTATCGCTCATACCCTCGTATCCTTTGACTTTCGTCACCTTGAACTTGGCCAGGACGACGTAGAGGTCGCTAAACGCTTTGGACGCGACACGTTTCAAATCACCAAGCGTCGGATCACCCGGAAGGAAAATCATTTCAGGAGGAGGTTTAGTCTCCGTACCTAAACGCCGTCGCGCCTTTCCGGCGTTTGAACCCAAGCCACTTAATAACGGACCTTGGTTACGCGCGTCGATGACGACAGTGACGAGGATGCGAATCGCCTTCTGGCTATTCGCCGCGGGCTTGGCCATCTTGCTCACCGGTGTATTGTCGAGTAAATCTTCGACGGGCGTGTAACACTTCACAAACTGTTTGGTGTCCAGCAGCGCACGAGCGGCTTCGACGAGTGGCGCACCCTTGCACGTTACGCGCTGCCCAGCGTTTTCTTGCAATAGCGCCGGTCTGTAGTGCTCGAGAACGTCGTGGTACAGCGCGAGAAGATCTTCGTCAACCTCTGCCGCAGAAAGCGCTCCAACCGTCGTCGCGAGTGCACGTTTTATTTTGGGTGCCTTGACGGCAGCTGGCGTCTGCGCTGACACCACTGTCTCCTCGTCGGGTTCTTTCTTCACTTCTCGCGTCTTGGTGAGCATCTCGAGCGAAAATTCAGATTGGTTTCCCTTTTGTCGCCGGCGCACGACACCACGCTCGTAACCACCGGGTAGCACCACGGTTCGATCGATACTTGTCTTTAAGACGTGATCCAAGAGCGCCGTATCACTGATGCCCTTGTTTTGCGCACGATTACGAACTTCAGTCCGGCTCAACCATTCGTCTCGACTTCTGTAAAGCGCGAGCACGCACGCGTTTGCGGCAACATTCAAGCTTTGATCGCTCCAATTCGAACCCACAGTCGGTGCGTTACGGGTTTCTCGGCCGCGTACATTCCATTGCACCATAGGTGCGCTCGGCACGTTGATCTTCTTGGATTGACCATTGTTCGTCTTCAGCTTTTTCTGTGACACTGGCGTCAGGAATTCTGGCGGTGGACGTTTGGCCAGCTTTGGTGACTCAAACTTGCTACGTGTTAAACCATTATCACCGCCCACAACTTTCGTGCCGGCAAGAACAGCGGCAACACCGTGTAATGCGAGTGTTTCTGGGCGTCTTCGACCTTCCTTGACGGCGCGTCGAATATCGCTTTGCAGTTTTAAAACATTGCTCACCAAGTCGCCTAGCGTTTTAATCACGATTCCCTCCTTCTCGAAAATGGTCGTATATTTGTCCATTAGAGTCACCATTTCATCTGCCTCGTCCTTATCCATCAACGACTGAACCAACACAAAATCACTCCGGAGTTGTTTGAGTGGGAATTTTCTCAAGTCTTCCGAGGCGCGCTTGTGTGTCATTGGTGTATTTCCAAAACTCCCCTTGCCAAATGTGTATCCATACGTACCGTACCACGTAACGCCGCATGCGACTGGATTCAACAAACGAAATTCTACGCCATACTTTTGACTGACGTCCTCAACGCTCACTTCGCGCGCGCGCAGGGTGTAGCATATGCGCTCCCACAGACCCATGAGCTGAGTACCGCTTAGCGCGACGCTTCCGGCTTCCCGACCATTGATCCGCTTCAGATGACCAAATCCATTCCCATGCAGTTCACCGTGTAATAAATGCGTTTGGTGATCTAAAATTGAGCATTCTTTGTCGACATCGCCACACACTGAGCACTTTCGCTCACTCGCGCTCACTGCGCAGCAGCACAACTGACAAATACGTTTGCCTCGCAATTCAGGCTTATTTTTCGCTCGAAAATCCGTGTGCACTATGAAATGATATTGCTTTTTGTTCACTGGATGATGGAACCAGCCAATGCATCGACAATTGTCGCAATGCGCGCGTTCACTCTCCTCCACGGTTTCCTCGTAGATGCGAAGCACCGTTTGATGCGGCGTTCCTTTCGCGAGCAACACAGAGTATCCCATGATGCCAACCTCGGTATATTTCCCATCACACGTCGCATAGCGATTGAGAAAAGACTTGACGTTATCCCGAAACGGTCCACCGTACACGGCCTCACGCCCGATCCACGGCGTGGGTTCTCGGGGCGCGTCTGAGCGTTCCCACGTCGACGCTTTCGTCTCACCCTCCTCAACTTTGAGTGTCACTCGTGCCGTTGTCGCGTCTCGTCCGCTGCGCTGTCTCGACGCATCGTCATCATTTTCATCCGCGTTATCATCATCATCATCGTCGTCTTCATCGTTGTCTTCATCGTCGTCGTCTTCCTCGCTTTCGCTCGCCTCGCTCTCGCTCGCCTCGCTCTCGCTCTCGCTCGCCTCGCTCTCCTCCTCCTCGCTCGTCTCAGCGTCATCTTCGCTCTCGCTCATCCTCGCCCGTCGTCGAAACCCCCAATTCGCCGGTGTCAACGCATCAACCACGCGCCCAACGAACGACTGCTGCTGCCGCTCCTCTCCTCGTCCTCGTCCCCTCGTCTCGGCGTCCTCGTCGCCTTCGCCATCCTCGTCGCGCGCGTCTCGCCGCCGCGCGACGCGCGCGCGTCTCGCCGCCGCGCGCCCCGCACGCGACGTCGTCGTCGACGACGCCACCATCCTCGACCTCGCGCCTCGTCGCGTCACCCGACCCATCCCGCGCCGCCCTCACCGCGCGACGCACGACGGACGCCGCCCTCACGAACGACGACGCCCAACGAACGACCCGCCGTGTGCGCGACGAATGCGTGAATGAATGAATGAATGAATCCAACGCCGACGATGCGCACCCACTGACGCGGGGAAACCACCACGCGTCGCGTCGTGTCCGTGTCCGTGTCCGTGTCCGTGTCCGTCCGCGTCTCGGCTGGCGCGCCTCTCGGCGCGACGCAGTCCCGACGCCGACGCCGACGCCGACGCCGACGCCGACGACTACGACGCGTGCGCGTGCGCGTGCGGCGGCGGTCGGTCGGTCGGTCGGGTGTCCCTTCGGTCCCTGGTCACGATCGGTGGCCATGTCTGTCTGACGCCACCAGCTGTATCACACCACATGCATCGACAATCCCCCAGGTCCGCGCGTGGTCGTGGTCGTGATTGGTCGATGAGTGCGGGGTGGTTCCAGAATGTCTGACGCCACCAGATGTATCACACCACACGCATGCATCGACGACGCGGTGGTTACGCGGGTGGTGTGTACGACTCGTGCGTCGTCGTGCGTCGTGCGTCGCGGAGGTTGGTGCGCCAGCGTGGGCGTGACGTTCGCTGGAGGTTGGTGTGCGTCGCGGAGGCGAGGCTGGTGCGGGGTGTGACCGTCCGTGGGATGATGACGACGATGGCGATGCGGGTGATGCCGATGTCGATGCGCGTGGGTGGCGGCGATGGCGATGGCGTGCGAGTCGTCGGCGGTGAGGGGTGCGCGCGGTGGCGCGCGCGAGAGGTGAAAAAAGCGTCGCGGGTGAGGGGTGTGGTGACGATGGTGGGGATGGGCGCGATGGGATGGCGTCGGTCGTGCGGTGGTGGTAGCGGAGGAGGAGGAGGAGGAGGAGGAACCTTTCGAGGGACGACGTCGTCTTCGTCGTCTTCGTCGTCTTCGTCGTCTTCGTCGTCGTTGCGTGCGGTGTATAACGCGTCGTGGGACGGCATGGAGGATTCATCGAATGGTGATGACGGGATGTTCGCAGACGGAGGGCGCGAGGACGAGGAGGAGATGAGGGTGCGGGTGAGCGCGCTCGGGTACGCCGGGGCGTTGCTTTTAAACGTCGCGCTCGGGACGTTGTTTTGTTGGTCGTTTTACTTGATCCCGCTCGAGGCGCACTTAGGCGTTGGGCGGGCGATGTTGTCGAGCGTGTTTTCTTTGAGCACGATCGCGACGGTGTGCGCGATGTCGTTCGCGGGGCCAGTGGTGTACGCGAGGTGGGCGCCCACGCGGTTGGCTGTCGGTTCGGCGCTTTTAGCGGCGTGCGGATTGTGGACGGCGTCGTTTGCCGTGCCTTTGCGCGCGGTATGGCCGCTATTCTTGGGGTATGGCTTGATGTTTGGCTTTGCATCGGGCCTAGGCTATGGGCTTTCGGTACAAATGTCGTCGTACGCGCCGCTCAAGTCTGGACTGGCGACTGGATTGGTGACGTCGGCGCGCGCGTTTGGGGCGTTCATCTTTGCCCCGCTCGTAAAACAAGCTATTATTGCCCATGGACCACAATTTGCGATTCATCAACTTGGTACGTACATTGCCGCGTCGGCAGTTCCTATTTTTTTACTCTTCAACGGCAGTGGGTTGAAGCGTCCGCTCGCCAAGCGGCGTTCGACGAGTAGCGTCACGCTCGAAGAGATGGAACGGGACATTAAGTTGAAACCTCTCGTGCGCTTGTTATGGCTGTGTATGGCCACCGGGTTGTTCTCGGGATTGATGGTCATGGCACACGGCGCCACGTTACTTTCATCCCGCGGGATTTCGGCGCAAATGCTCGTCATTGGTGGAATTTCAATCGTCTCCGCCATGACCTCCGCCGGGCGCATTTTGGGCGGGTGGCTGTGCGACCGCGTGCCGCCAAAGCGCGTGCTAGTTTTCACCCCGCTCCTCGCCGTGGGACCGCTGATTTGGGCGGCAATGGATAAGACGTCCATCATAGCTGGCGAACTCTCGCTCGCCGCCGCAGGGCTTGTATACGGCATGTTTGCGTCGACGATTCCTGTCGAAGTGCGTCGCGTCGCCGGCGCCGGCGATTTCGCGCGCACATATGGCCGAATTTTCACCGCGTGGGGGTTAGCCGGCCTAGCCGCACCCTATCTCGCTGGTGTATTCTACGATCGCTATGGTGATTACACTTTTGCTTTGATTGTTGCCGCCGTGTTGAGCGTCACGTCTGCCCTGCTCGCGCAACTTCTCGAATCGCCTCGAAAAGCCGCGCGCGAGCAACTCGCCAATGAGGAATCCCGCGCCGAGACCGCCGCGCGTCTCGGCGAACGATTCATCGATTGCACCAAAACGACCGAAAACGACTAACACACGCACACGCACGTCATAGATCTAGACCATATGACGACGCACAACATTGTAACATCGTACAAGAATAGCTCCACCTGTCACTTCTTCGCACGCGTGCCCTCATACCCAAGCGCGCGGCATCGCCATGACAAACGACAACGACGACGGCGACGACGCACAACAGCAACAACGCGACCCGTTCGAGCTGTTGGCGCCGATCAATCGCACGAAACCGAGCCAACCCGCGGCGTTCACGTCACCAGCCACAGGGCACACCAAGACGGTTAAGCTCACCACCGAACGCGACGAAACGACGCAGACGCAAAACGATGTGACGTCGTCAGCGCACATGGAGGAGTTGATTGCGCGTGTACGCGCGCTAGAATCCATCGCTCGGGAAGGATTTGCGGCGCAAACGTCGACTATGAAGAAGATGATGAAGAAGGTGGAGGCGTTGACGGGACGGTTAGAGAGCGTCGAGCGCGCGTTGAAGACGACGAGAACAGAGGAAGATATCGACAACGACGCTACAGATGTGCGAGTTCCCGATGATGTGCGTCGGGCGAGCTCGTATGAGGACATACGTGGGGGGGAGAGCGGTCGGGAGGACTACGGGTACGCTCGGGATTACGACGCTCGGGATTATGACGCTCGGGATTACGATGAGAGAAGCAGCGCGCCTCCGCCTCCACCACCGCCCCCACCGCGGCGTGGACATCATCACCACGGACATCCACCACCTCCCCATCACAGAGGTCCGCCGCCGCACGGAGGTCCACCGCCGCACGGAGGTCCGCCGCCGCCGCATCACTACGGAGGACCGCCGCCGCCTCGCTACGCGCCTCCTCCGTATAGTGGTCCACCTCCGCCGATGACGCCCGAGCCTCAGCCTTCGTACGGTGCGCCGCCAACGTCGCCCGCGTCCGTGCCACTCGAGCACATGATTGCAGATTTCGCAAGCATGGGCTTCACGCGTCAGCAAGTCGTCGACGCCGTCGGCGCCATGGCGGCGCGAGGAGAAAAGATTGAAGTCAACGACGTCTTAGATCGTCTCATGCGCGAATTCGCGTGAGCGCACGCGACAAAAAAACAGTGAAATACACAAATATGAAGTTTTGATACACAAATATACACGTCCACACTAGTACGATTTCAACGCCGGGTCGTCCACCATTTCGCTAAAGTCGCCAATTTCGTGTTGCCTCGACACGGCGTAGCACTTGTGTGTGGTGTATAACCACTCATTAAACGCACTCAGCGTCGTCACGCGCGACGCATTCTCACGTAACGCCGCCACTGACGCCGCTTCCCTCACCGCTCTCGCCTCCAACGCCTCATTTGATACCCCCGCGTCTTCGGTGCTCACAAACGTCATGCGCACGTCCCCCGTCGGGCTCATCCCCCACACCCACTCAAACGCCGCCTTCGTGCGCGGTAAATGAAACGCACTGGTGACAATTTCAACCTCGCGCCACATCAGCGGTATCGCGTGTAAGCACAACGAGTAATACGCGTTCCCAATCGTATCCATCGACGCAGTATCCTTCAACACCGCCTCCGCCGGCACCCCGTGCTCGCGCATTAAATACTCCGCCATGGCTGTAGATTCGTGTAAATTGAACCCACCGCGCGCCATCGGCGGGGGCTTGTGCGGGGTCATCGACCCCGAGCATAATATCTTCACCCCCGCGTCGGCGCTCGCGCCTTTCCACGCGCGCGCGGCGTAATCCAGTCGCGGGGTCACCCAGCGCGGAAGCGCGCCTTCATCCGTCATGCCGCCGGCGACGACGACGATGGCGTCGAGCGCGCTCGTCGTGACGCGGCGACTGTTGCGACTGGTGACGCGGCGCGTGATGCGCGCGCGCGTCGGCGCCAAAGCGAGCATCATCGGCGGCGGCGGCGGCGGCGGCGCGTTTTGACGACGAGCGCGAGTTCGTTGGATCTCGTCACACTGCGACGCCGCCGCTTTCGCCGTGATGTTCGCGCGCACACGCACCGCCACCGCGGCCGCTGGCGCGCTGGTGCGCGCGGCGCGATCGCCGCTAGGCGCTGAACGTGCGTGGGGGTCGTTCGGGGCGCTCGCGGGACGACGCGCGGGGGTTGAGTGCGCGTCATCGCCGATGATGAGGTTTTGTGCGCGTGAATATTCCAGTGCGATTCGCGCGAGAATGGTGGGGTGGGCGCACGCGTCGCGTCGAGGGTTCGCGAGCGATGGGGTGAAATCCGAGCGCACGCTCACGGAGGCGCTGTTGGAGGAACACGCGCACGAATCGGCGGCGTACGAGCCTTCTGAGACAGCAACGGCGGGGCCGCCGGCGCCGTTTGAGTTACACGAGACAAAGGGTGACGCCGAGGTGACGCTGACGAGAAAGTTTGGCGATAACGATGCGGAAGAAGTGACGGTGACGTTTATTGCGCAAGAAGATCCGTATGAAGAGGATGATATCGACGATGAGGATTTCGACGTTGACGCTGAAGCGGAGGACGGGACGGCGGAGGATGACGACGCGGATGGTTTTAATGACGATGAAGATGCGATAACGATTTCATTCAACGTCGTCGTGAGTAAGACTGATGGTAGTGCGTATTTGGATTTCGACTGTTTGACGGATGGGGAAATTATCGAGATTCGTCACGTTGGGTTTGAGGCGTTTGATGAGGTGAACCCTGTGATTGGCACGACGTATTCGGGTCCGAATTTCGAAGACTTGGAAGAATCCGTGCAAGACAAGTTTCACGATTACTTGGAAGAGCGTGGAATCAACGCCGACTTGGCCAACTACATTATCGAAGCACATTTAGACAAAGAGCAGCGCGAGTATACGTCGTGGCTTGAACGCGTGGCGCACTTTGTCAAAAAATAATCGCGGGCACCGACACACACACTACACATTTAAGTTGTAATATTGCAAACTCATGATACAATCGACGTGCCGAAAACTTGGAAACATCGCTTGGCGGATTGAGCGTCGCGCACAATGTACTGCATGACGCACAAATCAATCCAAGGTGCTGTTCTTTCAAGCTCTTCGTGCTTGGTCAAGCGCGCCAAACGGCTCACGACTCTTTCGCGCGTCTTGGCATCCTTCTTCAAATCTGCGGGAGTGATGTTATGGAAGAATCGTTCCGCTTCTTCGCCAGCTACATAAACATCAACTGTATCGGTGCCATCGATGACACGAAGACACACGCCGTATTGGAAACCAGACGCTGTGCCAGGCTTGGGCGTGCACATCTCCTCGACGTCTGGGCTAAATCCTCTGATGACCACGCGCAATTTGTGCCGCATTGGTGGTTTTGACAGCAACATTTCTCGAATCGTGCTATAACGCATATTCGGATGCGTCGTCACGGTAAGTGCTGGTGAGTTGTGCGGTGCACCCCAAGCTGCGACGACGTTGTTCAACTTGCGCTCGTCGTACTGTCGAATGAGATCTGGAAGAGCCTTCTTGTTGCGCACAAATGATGTTTCGCGTCGAACAAAGCCTTGCAGTTGACCACGCACGACTTGCGTGTTCAAGTTGCGGATTTTTACCCATTCTCCGGCGTTCGGAATCTCATCTAGTTCAACCTTGCTGCTGTGCATGAAAATTGGAAACGCCGAGCCGATGCGCGGCATGGCGTGAGTTTCCTTTTCTGGTAACTCGTCTTGGCCATTCTTCAAAAATCCATGCGCGTAAAATTGTTGCTTATCTAATTCACTCTCTAACTCGAGATCTCTATGATCAACATTCATCTCATTCCTTTGCTCAGAAAGTGCCGTCGTCATCGAAGGCGGTAAAGGTGGCGCGTCTGTGCCGTCCCATACGAGCATGACGTATGACCCATCTGAACCTTCCACAAAGTGTGCATCTAAAATCAAGCAGTACAAATCGAAAAACTCTTGTTGCTTGATGTCGCAAATTCTACGAAGCTTGTTATCCGAACCCTTCGAACCAAACTCATCCATGAAAGGTAGCGTTTGCGCGCGTCTCGCGTACTCACGCAACGCGTTGATGCGGCGACCATCTGACACGCTCGCATTCTGCGAGCTCTGCGCGTACGGCTCAGTTGATTCTCCATCCCCATGAAACAAGCACCATGCAGATTTCGACGTACCAGCTCCGTTCAATGCTCCAGTCTTGCAAATGAACTGCGGCTTCCCGTTGAACATTTGAGCAGTTAACCGATGAATGCGAATAATGTCCCCTTCCGCCGGTCTCGGCAACTCATACGGGTTGCAATCAAAGAACGTCACTTGAATAGAACTCGGCACGCGCCCCAAGTCATCAGCGGAGCCGTGCACGACGCCTTGCGTCGACGTCGTCTCATCAAAGATCTTCAACGTCATCTTAGAGTCGCTCCCGCGTGTCTTTGCCACCGCCGTCGGGTCACTCACCACCCCGTACACGTTCACATATTGCTTCTGGTCAAACGAACGCCCGCGGTTGAGCCACATCGACTGACACGTTTCATACTGGTACATCCTGTGACGATCTTACGGTACAATCGCGCGCTTTGTGTAACCAAGTTTTTTCAAATTTAAATTCAGATATGAACACACGTATCGGTCAACACCGCCGCCGTCCTGTCGCGCACGTCGCGCTCGATCGCGAACGCAGATGTGCGTTAATCCTAACCTTTCACGCGCGCGTATCGGGCGTCGCACGTGGCCGTGTATAGCGCAACTCGGTGTCCTCGTTGTCTGCGAGTTGAAAAGTGAGGTAACCGCATTAGCGCGCGCGCGTATTCACGACGCCGCCGCACGCACAAACGCACGTTGTCGTTCGTGCGAAACATGAAAGAACGCACGCAAAATATGAAGACGA
>Ga0181563_10001592_pt1 | contig 22235 bp, 23 predicted proteins | sample 011ome_25_FD_133759 | JGI IMG/M metagenome (GOLD analysis project Ga0181563, IMG submission 133759) | Coastal salt marsh microbial communities from the Groves Creek Marsh, Skidaway Island, Georgia - 011512CT metaG (megahit assembly) | ecosystem: Environmental > Aquatic > Marine > Intertidal...
AGCCAACCCATACTTTCACACCTATATCTGAATTAGATATATGAAAAAAATCAAGTAAAGTGTCGACAGGTACAATAAAAGTCCACCCACCAAGATAAAGGGTTGTTACCAATAAAGATGAAAGAATTAAATTAACATAAGAACCTACATAAAAAAGTCCAAATTTCATTCCTGTATATTCAGTTTGGTAACCTGCTACTAATTCTTCTTCTGCTTCAGGTAAATCGAAAGGCAATCTCTCACATTCTGCAAGTGCTGAAATCAAAAAAGCTATGAATCCAACAGGCTGTCTCCAGATATTCCATGTAAAAATTCCATGAATTGCCTGTTTTTCCACAATATCAATTGTACTTAAACTATCGGTTAAAATTATAATTCCTAAAACAGATAATGCTAAGGGGATTTCATAACTAATAGATTGAGCAGCTGCACGTAATCCACCTAAAAGAGCATATTTGTTATTAGATCCATATCCTGACATTATTAATCCTAAAGGAACAATACTGGAAATAGCTAACCAGAAAAATACACCTATGTTAATATTTGCTAGAATGACTTTGTTTCCAAAAGGAATAATCATAAAAGAAAAAAAGACGGGCACTACTACAATAGCAGGTCCTAAAGTAAATAGCCATGATTGAGCATTTTGTGGCGTTATATCTTCTTTGAATATTAATTTTAAACCATCTGCTAGTGCTTGAAGAACACCCATAGGTCCTGCATATTCTGGACCTATGCGTTGTTGTACTCCTGCAGATATCTTACGTTCTAACCAAACAGCAACTAAAACGCCTAGAGTGGCACCTAACAGTAAAAAAATAATAGGTAAAAGTATCCATATTATTTTGGCAAATCCATCCAAACTAATTGAAGGAATTGATAAATTCAAAAAATCAAAGAAATTTACCCAACTTGCATAGAGATTTATATCATTATTCATACTAGCGATCTACCTCTCCCATAATAATATCAATACTTCCTAAAATAGTCATAATATCTGCTAGTTTCATTCCTCTTACTAAAGATGGTAAAACTTGTAGATTAATAAATCCAGGAGGTCTAATTTTAAGCCTCCAGGGAAATAAATTATTATCACCAATTAAATACACCCCTAATTCGCCTTTGGGAGCTTCTACTCTTACATAATGTTCTTGTGCAGGTATTTTAAATGTAGGTGAAGGTTTTTTACTTATCCATTGATAATCAAATCCATTCCAAGGAGATTGACGCCCCTCATTTATTCTCTTTGCTTCCAAACTTTCATAAGATCCTCCAGGAATAGCAATTAAAGCTTGGCGTATAATTTTAATAGATTCGCGCATCTCTCTGATACGTACAACATATCGCGCAAAACAATCACCTTCATTACTCCATTGAATATCCCAGTTCAATTCGTTATAACATTCATAGTTATCCACTTTTCTAAGGTCCCATTGTACCCCTGAAGCACGAAGCATAGGTCCTGACAACCCCCAATTGATAGCATCTTCTCTCGAAATATATCCAATTCCTGATACACGTTTTAAGAAGATAGGATTATTAGTAATAAGTTTTTCGTATTCATTCACTTTAGGTAAAAAATAATCACAAAAATCTAGACATTTTTCTATCCATCCATATGGTAAATCTGCAGCTACGCCTCCAACACGAAAATAATTGTGCATCATACGCATTCCTGTTGCAGATTCGAAAAGATCATAGATCATTTCCCTTTCACGGAAAATATAAAAGAAAGGAGTTTGTGCACCAATATCTGCCATAAATGGACCGAGCCATAAAAGATGAGAAGCAATACGGCTAAGCTCAAGCATAATAACACGTATATAACTAGCTCTTTTAGGAATTTCAATATTAGCCAGTCTTTCAGGGGCATTAACAGTAATAGCTTCAGTAAACATTGTTGCTAAATAATCCCATCGGGTTACATAAGGTAAGTATTGAACAATCGTTCTATTTTCAGCAATCTTTTCCATACCACGATGTAAATAGCCCATAATTGGCTCACAATCTACAACATTCTCCCCATCTAAACTTACAATTAAACGTAATACACCATGCATTGATGGATGATGAGGTCCCATACTAACCACCATGGGGCTAGAGGAAGGTTTTAAATTAGCAATCATTATTTTATTTTGATATATAGATAATAAATAAAATTATTAATAATATATTTTATTAAGTCAAATATATTATAGCCCATTTGAATTGGTAATAAGTTGAACTTAAAGATAAAAATATAACTTCTTTTAGGAAGGACAAGTATGATATCATAAATTGTAGAGCGACATCGATAAAAATAGTTACTGATTATTTACTTTATATTTCTAACGTTGCATCTATTTTACTCAACCAAGTTAAGAAGGTTATAACTATTCTTTGGAGATGCATATATGTTTCAAACAATACGTACTTTATTATACGCAAGTGCTCTCTGGACAACTGTAATGGCGATCACTACAAGTCCAGCAGAAGCTTATCCTGTTTATGCTCAGCAAAATTACGCTTATCCTCGTGAAGCGACAGGAAAAATTGTGTGTGCCAATTGTCACTTAGCTAAAAAAGCTGTAGATATTGAAGTTCCTCAAGCTGTGTTACCAGATACAGTATTTGAAGCAGTGGTAAAAATACCATATGATCTTAAGACTAAACAAGTTTTAGGAAATGGTAAAAAAGGTGGATTAAATGTAGGTGCTGTTTTAATGCTTCCTGAAGGTTTTAAAATTGCTCCCACAGAGCGTCTATCTGATGAGTTAAAGGCAAAGGTAGGTAATCTTTATTTTGAGCCTTTTAAAGAAAATTTAAATAATATTGTTGTTGTAGGTCCGTTACCAGGCAAGCAGTATCAAGAAATTGTTTTCCCAGTTTTATCTCCTGATCCTACAAAAGATAAGAGTGTTAAGTATCTAAAATACCCTATCTATCTAGGTGGTAACCGTGGACGTGGTCAAGTTTATCCTGATGGTAGTAAAAGCAATAACACGGTATATCAAGCTTCTACTTCCGGCCGTGTTGTTTCTATCCAGACAACTGATGAAAAGAAACCAGTAATTAATGTTACTATTGAGTCTACTGATGGCAACAAAGTAACTGATGTTATACCAGTAGGTCCTGAGCTTCTTATCAAAGAAGGAGATACTGTAAAGGCTGATCAAGCAATTACAAATGATCCTAACGTAGGTGGTTTTGGGCAGGCTGATACAGAAGTTGTATTACAGAGCGCAGATAGAATTAAAGGATTATTAGTATTCTTTGTTTCAATTTTATTCGCACAGATGTTCTTAGTCTTTAAAAAGAAGCAATACGAAAAAGTTCAATTAGCGGAAATGAATTTCTAGATTTAATTCTAAATAATTAGCCAATTAATTATGTGGGTATATTAGCCCACATAATTAATTGGCTAATTATTTAGAATCACTCTTCTTCAATGCCAAAGATTTGCTTTAAAGCTTGAGTCACTTTATCACCAGAATCAATAGACGCTAACGGATCTTTACGTAATCTATGACGTAAACATAATGGTGCAACTTCTAAAATATCGCTTTCTTCAACTTCTTTACGTCCGTTGAATGCTGCAAATGCTTTTGCTGCACGATTAGTTACAATATCTCCTCTTAAACCATCTACATTTAATTCAGAACATAATTCAGAAACTCGTAGACGATATTCGTGATTCATATGAACTTCAGGCAAAATTTCACGAGCTTGAACTAGCTTTTGTGTTAATTCTTCCTGAGGACCTAAATAGTCTTTACGGAATGAATCTGAATCTTTGTCAAAACTAGATCTATTTTCCACGATTTGAACTCTTAAATCTGGATCCCTTACTGTGCGAATTTCAGCATGCATACCAAAACGGTCTAACAATTGAGGGCGTAATTCACCTTCTTCTGGATTGCCAGAACCTACTAAGATGAAACGTGCAGGATGGCATACAGAAATTCCCTCACGTTCTACAGTATTCCATCCTGACGCAGCAGAGTCTAAAAGAACATCTACTAAATGATCATCTAATAGATTAACTTCATCTACATACAGAATTCCACGATTAGCTTTAGCAAGTAGACCTGGCTCAAATGCTTTTACACCTTCAGTTAGTGCGCGTTCAATATCAATAGTTCCACATACTCGATCTTCAGTAGCTCCTAAAGGTAAATCAACCATAGGGATACGCATATTTGTAGTTTCAAATTCTTGATTATTACGTCGCATTTCACGTACTTCATCACTCATAAGTTCCGGATCATTAGGATCAGAGTTAAAAGGATCATTTTTCACTACAGAAATCAATGGTAATAAATCTACTAAAGCACGAACAGTTGTCGATTTACCTGTACCACGATCTCCCATTACCATTACACCTCCAATTTTAGGATCAATAACATTAAGCAATAATGCTAATTTCATCTGTTCTTGTCCCACAATAGCAGTAAATGGGAACACTGGCCTTGCGTTATCAAGATTGATTTGCTCTGTAGTCATATATTTTTATATAAAATAGATATAAAAAAGACAATATATAGTAGTATTAATCTCTTTCTTTTCTATATTATACCCTATCTAACTTCTAAAATTCATTAAAAAAATACTCCCGTATGTATTTAAAAAATAAATATAGAAAATTTATTCTATATGATATAATTAGATTATGTATGCAAATCTGTATAGGTTCCAAACGAAATAGGAAGTTCATAATCTAAGCGGGTGTAGCTCAGTGGTAGAGTACGGTCCTTCCAAGTCTGGTGTCGCGCGTTCGAATCGCGTCACCCGCTTATATAGAGTAGTTTTTCAAAGCCTGCTTAGCTCAGTCGGTTAGAGCTACGGAATCATAATCCGTCGGTCCTCTGTTCAAGTCAGAGAGTAGGCAAAAGTTTTAATTAGAATCATATTTTTATATTTGGAGCTGGTGGGATTTGAACCCACGTCCATACAGTTAAGTTAATATTTCATTTATTCATCCACATAGCTTAAATAAACCCTTAAGCAGGTGAATTCAAAATAGAATTCAATTGGATTACAATTTATTGATTAATTGAAATAACTCGAAAATTTAAAGATTAAACTGCTACAGCAGCTGCACGAGTTCTTTTGAAAGGTACGATATTGTTAGCATTTCGTTATTTGGCTACTCTATCTAACGTGTAGAATAAAAGGTACGGTGGAAATATAAAATAGAACCTAAAGATATGTCGAAACCATAACAGCCCCAATTAGCACTTATAGATCTTCCTGTAAACGTCCAGTAATTTTCAGCCAATTTTGTGCTTCAATATAATTACTGGGAGCAATCCTTATAGCTTGCATCCAATAATCCGCAGCTTTATCAAATAAAGCTGCAGAAAGATCAACTTTACCTTCGGTGATAGCTTGCTCTCCGCGATAATGATAAATTACCGCCATATTATTTAGTGCTTGAGGAAGTGCAGGATTAATTTCTAATGCTTGCTGGTAATATTCTAATGCCTTACTATGTCTTCCATTACTAGTATGAATTAAACCTATATTATATAAAATATAACTACGATCATATGGATCTGCTTCCAAACGTAATGACTGATAGTAATTTTCTAGAGCTTCTGCATATTCACCTTCAGATTGTGCAGACATACCATCTCTATAATAAGCAAATGCTTCTTTTTCACGTTTTGTTGTAGGAAGAATTTTTAAGATTAAATCAGCTATAACTGTAAAGGTTTTGTCAATAAAATTATCATTACGTTGAGATCTAGGCATAGTAAGAGGTATTTTTTGAATATAAAATTAAAAGGAAAAAAAGGAAGAGGAGGGATTTGAACCCTCGAGATTTTAACAATCTAACTGATTTCAAATCAGACGCAATCAACCACTCTGCCACTCTTCCTATAAGTTGCTTAAGTATATGATTGTATGCATAATAGTAAGTAAATAGAATTAATCTTTTCTATTACTTATCTATGTTGCCGCTTATTGTGAAGACTTAGTATGATCCTTGCTTTCCAAGCAGCTGTTTTAGCTTTTATTGTTTTATCTTTCCTATTAGTGATTGGTGTTCCGGTTGTTTTAGCTTCCCCTGGAGGTTGGGAAACATCTCGTGGAGCTGTATTCGCGGGAACATTTGCATGGTTAATCCTTGTTTTTGTTGTAGGATTTTTAAACTCATTTGTAGTATAAAACCGTAATAGGGCTACCTATAATACTATACTAATAAATAGTATATAATACTATTTATTAGTATAGTATTATATACTATTATTCTGAATAATAGAATCAACAATATTAAATGTTGTTGTGGAATAAAGCTCAGTAACTAGTTTAGGATATACACCAATTCCTATTATTGGTAATATGAAACAAGCAGTGATGAATACTTCCCTTGGATTAGCATCTTGTAAATATTTTTCATATTCTATATTAATAGAAGACCCATAAAACATTTGTCTAACCATTCCCAATAAATATACTGGAGTCAGCAATATTCCAATCGCTTCAAAAAAAGTTATAATCAAACGGAAAGACAGGCTGTAAGTATCACTAGTTAAAAATCCTAGGAAAACCATAATCTCTGACACAAAACCACTCATTCCAGGTAAAGCTAAAGAAGCTAAACTACATATTGAAAATAGGGCAAATACTTTGGGCATCTTTTTACCTAACGCTCCCATATCTTCTAAAATAATTGTCTGAGTGCGATCATAAGTAGTACCAGCTAGAAAGAATAATGCAGCACCAATTAAACCATGAGAAATCATTTGTAACATAACACCACTTAAGCCTGTATCTGTCACAGATGCAATACCAATTAGAATAAACCCCATGTGAGATATAGAAGAATAGGCAATTTTTCTTTTTAAATTGCGTTGAGCAAGCGCTGTCAATGCTGCATATATAATATTAATTATTCCAATAATAGCTAAAAAAGGACCAGCTTCTACATGTGCATGAGGCAACATTTGCATATTAACTCTTATTAGAGCATATCCTCCCATTTTCAATAAAATACCTGCTAGTAACATACATGTACTGTAGTGGGCTTCTCCATGAGTATCTGGTAACCATGTGTGTAAAGGAAATGCAGGTAATTTGACACCGTATGCAATTAAAAATCCTATGTACAACAACCTTTCCGTAATAATTGGATATTCGCGATTTGCAAGTTCTTCCATATTAAAAGTAACAAAATCACCAGAAGAAGCCATAGTAACGGCTCCTATCAAGATGAAAATAGAACCTAAAGCAGTATATAAAATAAATTTAGTGGCAGAATGAAGACGTCTCTTGCCTCCCCATATAGAAACTAAAAGATACACAGGGATAAGCTCTAATTCCCACATAATGAAAAATAATAGAAGATCATGTGATGCAAACACACCTATTTGACCGCTGTACATTGCCAGCATTAAAAAATAAAACAATTTAGGATTATATGTAACAGGCCAAGCACTTAAAAGAGCCAATGTTGTAACAAAGCCTGTTAATAAAATTAGAGGCATAGAAATGCCATCTACTGCTAATGACCAATGTAAATGTACAAAAGATATCCATTCATAATCTTCTGCCATTTGATAGCCAGCGTAATCTAAATGATAATTTCTAATGAAAGCTATTATGATAAAAAGAAAATCTATTAATCCAATCCCTAATGCATACCAACGTATTCTTCTTCCTTGATCATTAGGAAAAAAAGGAATTAATAAACCAGCTAGAATAGGAAATAAAGTAATGAGTGTGATAGAAGGAGAAAAATTCATAAAAAAGAGTATGTCTTAATTTAGAAAATAATAAAAGAAATTCCTTTTACTATTAAAAATAAAAATCCAATAACGAAAGTTATTAAATAAGAAGATAAACGACCATTTTCAATATATCTCAACATTTCTCCAGTGAGTAAGCTTGTCCATCCTACACTATAAACTAAACCGTCTACGATATTTTGATCAATCCACAAAATCACTTGGGCTATTTTACGATGACTACGCATAATAAACATCGTATATATATCATCTATGTACCATTTATTTTTAGACAACCAATATAAATTCAATATAGGACTTTTGATAATATTGCTTTGAAGAGGTGTATTTTGAGAACTGTACAAAGCAAAAGCAAAGCAAAAACCTAAAGCTGTTACAGCAACAGAACTACCTGCTACACTTAAAAATTCACTAGTTGGAATGATTTCAATACTATTAGTAATCTCTGGAACTAAAAAATAATAAGATAATTGAGGATTCCAAGGAGTATTAATTAAACCTAATAAACATGATGGAATAGCTAAAATGATCAAAGGTAAAACCATGTTAAAAGTTGATTCGTGGGGCAAAATCTGATCTTTCTGATATTTATTTGCTCTTAATTCACCTGAAAAGGTTAAAAAGTAGAGACGAAACATGTAAAAACTAGTTAAACCAGCAGTTAGCCAACTAATTAACCACAAACTTTGATTTTGCGCTAAACTTGCTGCTAAAATAGCGTCCTTAGACCAAAAACAAGCTAATGGAGGAACACCACATAGCGATAAAGTACCTATCAAAAAGGTTGCTGATGTAATGGGCATATATTTGGATAGTCCACCCATTAAACGCATATCTTGATTTTTAGATGTATTGAATCCAACAACTTCTTCCATACCATGAATAACAGACCCAGAACCTAAGAATAATAATGCTTTTGAATATGCATGGGTTAAAAGATGAAAAATAGCGGCTTGATATGCACCTAAACCTAAAGCCATAACCATATAACCTAGCTGTGACATTGTTGAATAAGCTAAACATTTTTTAATGTCTACTTGAGATGTGGCAATTACGGCTCCTATGAGTGCTGTTACACCTCCTGTCCATGCAATAATATTCATAATCAGTGGAAACTGATAAAAAATAGGGAACATACGCGCAATTAAAAAAATTCCTGCCGCGACTAATGTTGCTGCGTGAATAAGTGCAGAAATTGGTGTAGGGCCTTCCATGGCATCCGGTAACCATACGTGAAGCGGAAATTGCGCTGATTTAGATACTGGACCTAAGAATATTAATAAACATAAAGCGTGAATAAAATAAATTAGTTCTGGTTTATTTGTCAAAATATCTGGTAATTTAGTACTTATTTGAGTGAAATCAAAACTTCCCGTCACTAAATAAAAACCAAGAATACCTAGTAGTAAACCAAAGTCTCCAACTCTATTTGTCACAAATGCTTTTTGAGAAGCGTGAGCAGCCCTTGTTCGCTTAAACCAAAAACCTATCAGTAGATAGGAACAAGCGCCAATTAGTTCCCAAAAAACGTAAACTTGTACTAAATTAGAACTTAATACAAGAGCTAACATAGATGATGAAAACAGACCTAAATATACAAAAAAACGAACATAACTTATATCGTATTCCATATATCCATCACTATAGACTAATACTAGAAGAGCAACACTGCTTACTAACACTAACATTAAAGAACTTAGATCATCAATAACATAACCTATGTTTAAGTTTAAATTACTGCTTCCCAACCATGAAATTTCATAAAAATAATTTGAATGACCTTTCCATTGTTCTAAAAATAAGGTAGTAGAAATTAGACATGCAGAAAACATAAGAATAACAGACAAAATAGCATATCCTTTTCTAGTAGCGCGAGTCGCTTCAGGAAATAATATGAGTGACGAGCCTGTTACAATAGCTCCCGAAAGGGGCAATAATGGAATGAACCAGGCATGGGTATAGAAATAATCAATCATTGCTAGTGAATTTAAGAATTAAATTTTATTAACTATATGTATTTCGTCAATATATTTTCAAAAAAATATGGAATTTATAAAGAGATATTTTTTAAAAAATTATTATAGCACTTTTGTTTGGAGAATTTTATTATAGTATGACGTTTTTTACGTTTCTTTTATTAAATGCTATACTAGATGTGTTTATCAAAGCAATAGTATAAATATAGTATTATCCTCATAATATATTATATAGGTTTAATAAAGATCTTTATTAATAAAATTAAAGAGTAATTAGTGATATATAATTTTAGTATTTATAAAAAGAGATAATTATTTTTAAAATTTAAAGAATACAAATGAGTCGAAACCTTGTTATTACATCAGGTAAAGGAGGAGTGGGTAAAACTACAACTACTGCAAATCTTGGAATGTCCCTTGCAAGACTGGGATACAAAGTAGCTTTAATTGATGCTGATGTAGGATTACGTAACTTAGACCTTTTATTAGGTTTAGAAAATAGGGTAATTTATACCGCATTGGAAGTACTTGATGGTGAATGTGACGTTAAACAAGCTTTAATTCGAGATAAAAGACAAAGTAATTTAGCTATGTTGTCTATTTCTAAAACAAGACAAAAAGTAGAATTAACAGGCGATCAGATGATCCAACTTGTTGAAGGTATTCAAAAATTAAATTACGATTTTATTTTACTCGATTGTCCAGCGGGTATTGATGAAGGTTTTTTAAATGCAATTGCTGCTGCAGATGAGGCAATTGTAGTTACTACCCCTGAAATTACATCTATCCGTGATGCAGATCGTGTGATTGGTTTACTTGAGTCAAGTGGAATCCATGATATTCGTTTGATGGTTAATAGAGTTCGTCCTGATATGGTAAAAAGCAATGATATGATGTCTGTAAGGGATGTCCAAGAACTATTATCAATTCCCTTAGTAGGTGCTATTCCAGAAGATGAAACAGTTATCATATCCACGAACAGAGGGGAGCCGCTGGTACTAAATAAAACCCTAACTCTATCTGGCTTAGCATTTGAGAATGCTGCCAGACGTTTACAAGGACAAAGAGTTGATTTTATTGATTTAGAAACTCCTTACAAGACAGTCTTCCAAAGATTTCAAGAGTTTTTACGCACTCCATAAGTTAATGTTAATAATAACAATGTATGGTAATAATTCGATGAAAATTTACCCGTTAGATTGACTTCTTTTTGAAGAGTCAGTGAAAAGAAGTTAATCTAAAGGCAAGTTTATATATTCTCTTTTGTTTAAGACCACATATGGAATAGGTTTTACATATTCGTCTGTTTTTTCTAGAACATTTTCTTCTTGTTCATGATAAAAGTGAGCCTCGCGCGCAATCTCCAACACCAATTGATATCTGTTGGGAGATGTTTCTAATAAAAGATGTGCCGAATTATTTAATTCTTTAGCATCATATAAGTGGCTTAAACCAAACATAATTAATAAGCAGATTGTAATTCATAAAAATTAGGTGTTATGTAATCTTTACGTAGAGGCCATCCTACCCAGTCTTCTGGCATTAAAATACGTTTTAAACATGGATGTCCTTCATAAAGGATTCCATACATATCATAAGATTCTCTCTCTTGGAAATCAGCTGTTTTCCAAATCCAGTATACTGACGGTACCACGGGTTCTATTCTAGAAACAAATACTTTCATGCATAGTTCTTCGGGTTCATCAGCATTGTCAGATAAACGAACTAAATGATAAACACTTACCAATTGTCCACCAGGGGCATCATCATAAGCAGATTGACATCTCAAATAATTGAAACCATAACTATGTAATGCCAGAGATATAGATAATAAGTTTTCAGGTTCAATTTTAAGAATCTCCACTCCTTGATGATCGAATCCTAAAAATTCATTTGGTAAACTATTTTTTTTTAACCAATTGCTAATTATCCCCTGATAGTTTATTTTGTCTTGATAAATTAAAGAAGAAGTGGTCATGGAAATTATTATTATATCGATTAATTTATAGTAAAATGCTATCAACATTTTACTATAAATTTTTTGTTTAACGGGCTTTTAGATTAGAAGATGTAGAAGGTATAAAAGTATTAGAATTATTATTACTTAATACAGAAGGGCTCTTACGAGAGTCAATTTCCATATAAGCACCAGGGTGGATTTTATTGGTTACAATCATATTATGATGAATAGTATGATAACGGTGAACAGGAGCAAATTGATTTCTATCTGCTAAATTTTCTTGTGCTACTTTTTTACGAAGCTTTATGACTGCATCAATAATTGCTTCAGGTTTAGGAGGACAACCTGGAAGATATACATCAACTGGAATCAATTTATCTACTCCACGTAACGTCGTGTATGAATCAGTACTAAACATTCCCCCAGTAATTGTACAAGCGCCCATAGCAATTACATACTTAGGATCTGGCATTTGTTCATACAACCTTACTACTGCTGGTGCCATTTTCATTGTAATAGTTCCTGCAGTTATAAGAAGATCTGCTTGACGAGGACTTGATCTAGGAACTAAACCAAATCTATCAAAGTCAAAGCGAGATCCTAATAAAGAGGCAAACTCAATAAAGCAACAACTAGTCCCATACAGAAGTGGCCATAAACTAGAAAGTCTAGCCCAGTTATGTAAATCGTTAACAGTTGTTAAGATAATACTATTGGAAAGATGTTGAGTAACCTCTGTTGATTCAACAGAATTTAATAGGGAAAAATGATTATTAACCAATTCTTCCCCATTAAATTCTGTATCTAAATAAGAATCCTCAAATGTATTTAAGACCATTCTAAAGCTCCTTTGCGCCATGCGTAAACTAAACCGATAACAAGAATTGTAATAAAAATTACAGCTTCAACAAAAGCAAAAAAACCTAGGCTATTAAAATTCACTGCCCAAGGGAAAAGAAACAATGTTTCTACATCAAATACTACAAAGACAAGAGCGAACATGTAATAGCGAATTTCGAATTGTTTCCACGCTTGTCCTATGGGTTCATTTCCTGATTCATAAGTAGTTTTTCGCTCTATACCAGCTCTGCTAGGACGGCTAAATTTAGAAATAGAAAGAGCTAAAACAGGAACAGCTAAAGATAAAATCAGGCCTGCAAGAACTATTTCATAATCATCTAACAAAAACATACTTAAAAGAAATAATATATGTATTGTACCAAGTAAATATTAAGATATATTTAAATACTAGTATAGATTGGTACTAATTTATTTTACGAGTAAGAGGCGAACGACGGGGTTCGAACCCGCGAATGGAGGAACCACAATCCTCTGCCTTACCACTTGGCTACGCCCGCCGTATAATATATATTATATTCAAAATTATATCACAAATAAAATATATAAATCAACTCTTGAAGAAAAAAATTGTCACCTAACCAAATACTAGGTACAATATAAGTAGAGATCTCAGCGGTTGCAAATATTTTTAAAAGTATTTGAGGAAAGTCCGGGCTCCTAGAAGATATAGGCTAATGGATAATGCCCATTATATTCAAATTTGAATGTGAGGAAAGTGCCACAGAAAATAGGAAAATGGAATATAAGTGGAAACACTAATAGGTAAACCCTAGTTAGGAGCAAAGCACAATAGATGAATACATATCTTCGTTATCTATAAGAAACAGCTGCTACAATTTTAAAGCAATTTGAAATATAGACAAATAATCGCTTGTTTAAAATAATCATATTTTAAATAATACAGAACCCGGCTTATGAGCTCTTCTCTGTTTACAACTTATTAAAACCAACTATGTTCTCATTTTTAGAAATTAGTAGATTACTATCTTCTTTATTATTAATTGCAATAGTTCTTATACATGCTCCTAAAGGACAAGGTCTAACGCAAATGACAAGTTCTATTAGAAGTCTTAATAATAAAATTGGACAAAAATCATTAAATATTTTGACATGGATAATTGCAGTAAGTTTTGTTCTTATTAACGGTCTTAGTGTTTATTTCTTTGGTTAGAAAATATAACCATGAATCATCGTATAAGACTCATTGCCTTTTGGTACATTTTAACTTATAATTAAAAGAAGAGGGTCAGAAATGCGGGGTAGAGCAGTCTGGTAGCTCGTCGGGCTCATAACCCGAAGGCCAGTGGTTCAAATCCACTCCCCGCCAATTGATTTAAACGGCATTATGCATAGAAATATTTTTCTTCTTAACTATGAAAAAGTTAGCCGTTTTTATTTTTGGTATTAAATATTAATGTTTATATACAGAAATAAAACTATAGACTCATTCCAGAGAAATCGCATAAGGAGCGCGTATCCATGAGTAAAGTATATGATTGGTTCCAGGAACGTCTGGAAATTCAGAGTATTGCAGATGACATCACAAGTAAATATGTTCCACCTCACGTAAACATCTTCTACTGTTTTGGTGGTATCACGTTGACATGTTTTATTATTCAGATTGCAAGTGGTTTTGCTATGACTTTCTACTACCGCCCTACAGTAGCAGAAGCATTTGCATCCGTTCAGTATCTAATGACTGATGTTAACTTCGGCTGGTTAATCCGTTCTGTTCACCGTTGGTCTGCAAGTCTAATGGTGTTAATGATGATCCTACATATTTGTCGAGTATACTTGACAGGTGGATTTAAGAAACCGCGTGAATTAACTTGGGTGACTGGTGTAATTTTAGCAGTATGTACAGTGTCTTTTGGTGTAACAGGTTATTCTTTACCTTGGGACCAAGTAGGCTACTGGGCTGTAAAAATCGTAACTGGTGTACCTGAAGCAATTCCAGTAATCGGTTCTCCATTAGTAGAGCTATTGCGTGGTGGTGTTGGTGTTGGTCAGTCTACATTGACTCGTTTCTACAGTCTACACACTTTCGTTTTACCATTAGCAACAGCTGTGTTTATGCTTGCTCATTTCTTAATGATTCGTAAACAAGGTATTTCCGGTCCGTTATAAAATATAAAAATAGAGGTTTATTCTCATGGCAGTTATTAAAAAACCAGATTTAGCTGATCCTGCATTACGTGCAAAGTTAGCTAAAGGAATGGGACACAACTATTATGGTGAGCCTGCTTGGCCAAATGACTTACTATACATGTTTCCTGTAGTAATTCTTGGTACAATCGCTCTTGCAATAGGTCTAGCAGTTTTAGACCCTGCTCTAATCGGAGAACCTGCAGATCCATTTGCAACTCCATTAGAAATTTTACCAGAATGGTACTTCTTCCCTGTATTCCAGATTTTACGTGTATGTCCTAATAAATTATTAGGAGTATTATTGATGGCAGGTGTACCTGCGGGTTTAATTACAGTACCTTTTATTGAAAGTGTAAATAAATTCCAAAATCCTTTCCGTCGTCCAGTAGCTACTACAGTATTCTTATTTGGTACTGCAGCAGCTGTTTGGTTAGGTATTGGCGCAACATTACCTATTGATATTTCCTTAACTTTAGGACTTTTCTAATTAAGTAATAGAAATAATAGCTATATACCTTGTAACAGGGTATATAGCTATTATTTCTATTACTTAATTAGACTTATTTTAAAACGACAATTATATACCCCATAATAAGGTATATAATTGTCGGGTACTATAAATTTAATTGATCACCACGACGGTACTGCAAATAAGCAGCTGTTAGTAGTCCACCTATTGTAACAGGTAATAGACCCAATACAATTCCAGAAAGTAACGGTTCAACCATAATAAATACTTTATTGTATATATTTTAAGAAATAAGTTTGTTAAGAAATTATATCTTAACTAGCTCCATGTGTTACATGGTGGGTATTAGATAAGTTTTACAGCACGTAATCCCAAGTAAAGACCAGCTGTCAAAACAAAAGCGGCTGTAAGAAAAACGAAATAACCAATAGTCGCTGACATAATTGTATCCTATACGTTAATAGTTACATATAATTATACCTAGATTTTTATATAAGACATAGCGTAAATTATTTATCAAGTATTATATTTAAACGAAGAAATGTAATACTTTATTCTTATAAACGAAAAAATCATATTTATATCAGAAATTTCATATAAAATATATTGTAGAATAATAAGTAATTCTATGTATTATACATCTAGGGAGCTTGTGTATGGAAAGTAATTTTGAAGCTATTAAACCTTTTAATAATGATCCATTTTTAGGACATTTAGCTACTCCTGTAAGTACGTCTACTTTAACAAAGGATTACTTGGGAAATCTTCCAGGGTACCGACGTGGAGTTTCTCCATTATTACGTGGGGTAGAAGTTGGTTTAACTCATGGTTTTCTTTTACTTGGACCATTTTATAAATTAGGTCCATTAAGAACTACAGAATACGCTGATTTAGCTGGGTGTTTTGGAGCATGTGGATTGGTAGTAATTCTAACTGCTTGTTTATCTATATACGGCAGTGTTTCCTTTCAAGTAGAAGATTCTTCTAATGCTGATCCATTACAAAGTGCTAATGGTTGGAGTCAATTTTCTGCAGGTTTTCTAGTAGGTGGGTTGTCCGGGGCAGTTTTTGCATTCGGTTTACTACAGACAGGTATATACGGTTAACCAATTATACTATTACTCAAGACCTTATATTTAGGTATAAGGTCTTAGATACCTCTTCCTTTCCGACTTCTCTAAGGATGGATTTTATAGGTATAGTTTTTTTAACAAATGTTTTATGATCAATATACCAACTAATCATACATCGCTATTCTTTAGTGCCAAGATCGTTGTTAATATTGAAAATAGAATTTTTTATCAAAAAAGAAACCATTATATTTAACATTTTTTTTTATAAGAAAAATTCTTCTACTGTCTATATATTGTAGGCTGGATATATTTGAAGATAATTTTTATTTTATTATGAATGTAGACGCTATTATCAATACTATTGAATCACGCCAGTTAAAAACTAACTTACCTCAATTAAATATAGGGGACACTGTTAAACTGGGGCTATTAATCAGCGAGGGTGATCGTCAGCGTACTCAGCCTTACGAAGGGGTAATAATCAAGAGACACCGTGCGGGTATTGCAAGTAGCATTACAGTACGTCGAGTATTTCAAGGAGTTGGAGTAGAAAAAACCTTATTATTACATTCTCCTCAAACAACTGATTGTACGGTCATTCGACGCGCAAAGGTTAGACGTGCAAAATTGTACTACTTACGAAATCTTAGTGGCAAAGCTACTCGTTTAAAACAGCGCTTTTCTTAATTAATTTACTCTAAATTAATCATAGTCTTTTATTTTATGTTTATTATTTATGACTGACCAAACTAATATAGAAACTTCTTCATCTTTAGTAAAACGTGATCCTATTGTAGGAGCAAGAAGAATTAGCAATTACTGGTGGGGTTCAGTTATCCTTCTAGGAGGTTTAGGTTTCATTCTTACGGGTGTTTCAAGTTATCTCGAAAGAGATATTTTACCTTTTATCCATGGCCAACAATTATCATTTGTACCTCAAGGTCTTGTGATGTGTTTTTATGGTACTAGTGCAATACTGCTGAGTACTTATATTTGGTTGACTATTCTTTGGCGTGTAGGAGAAGGGTACAACGAATTCAACAAAACTAGTAATTTGGTAAAGATTTTCCGCTGGGGTTTTCCAGGAAAGAATAGGCGTATTCAAATATCTTTCCCTTGGGATGATGTACAGGCTGTACGTGTAGAAATTAAGGAAGGAATAAATCCTAAAAGAGCTATCTATCTACGTGTTAAAGGAAAAAGAGATATTCCATTAACTCGTATCGGTGAACCTATAACTTTAGAGAATTTGGAAAAAGATGCTACTACATTATCTCGCTTTCTTAATGTATCTATAGAAGGACTTTAACTAATAATATAGCTAAGATTGAGTTTATTCACTTTAGAATTTTAGAATATATGATGACTATTTGTTCATCATATATTCTAAAGAATACCACTCTATGACGAATATATAATAACATTATTCATCGTCATATAATCCAGAAAATATGGATATAGCTAATATGGCTGATGTAAATAGAAGAGCTGGTCCCAATACTTTACTAGTTTCGTTATATATTTTTTCATTGATATCTTCATCTTCATTAGGAGGACTATTCTTATCAATTGTTTCAATATATTTTGTGTATGGTGCAGAATCAGAGATTTTAGTATCACTGCCTATATGCTGTATATAATTTTTATATCCTAATCCAATAGCTGATGGTAAAAATAAAATTATCAAAATTATACTAGTGCGGTTCTTATTAAACATTTCAATAAATCCTCGTATTATTAGTTCTATTAGTGAAATATCAAATATTATTCTTCAAAAAAATAAAATTATAGTATACATTTACATTTTTCTCAAAAAAGATAGGATGATTCATCTTTTTTGAGAAAATTATGATTCATTCCTTTTCGGAGACATTGGTTGATGCACTTCAAGATATCTTTTTAGTCTATTTTTATGTAATGTATGTATTTCTCGTGTACCTTTTTGAAATTCTAGCGAATTTTCTATTTCTTCAATTCTAGCTGCATACATTTTTTCTTTTTTTTCGAGTAATTCTATAGTAGCTTCCTCTCTCTTCTCAATCTTTTGCAACATATAATCGTTTCTATACTTTTTAAATTCATAAAGTAATAAACGTGTTCCTTCTATTTCATATCTCCATCTTTCTAATTCTGTACGAACCTTCTCTAGATCAATAACTAAATTAGTATGCTCTGTCATTAACGCTCTTCCTTCAGGAGAAATCAAATAAGGCTTAACGGGTTCTGGTTTTTTTGGCTCTTCGTAATAATATCTATATATTGTCTGACTATGATGTTCTCCTGCTTTATCTGATGTCATTTTATTACCACTAGTAATGGACTTAACGTCAGCATTATTATATAATTTTTGAGATTTATACCTAATTTTTGTGGATGCTGTAATCCCAAAATGATCATACTTTTCTTTTAAATAACGGTCTGGATTATCTTCATATTTTTTGACATAATCTCCCCAAGGACGTAATTTATCGACAGTAACATAATATTGTGGTTTTATACTCCATCTTCTATATGGTTCGGGTACTAAGTGTAGAATTTTGCCAAATTTTTTATTTACTAGATCATGACTTTGCGCATCTGCTTGATTGTCTAACTTAGCTTTAGTTAAAGTTACATCACTTTCAATATATTTAATTTGTTGACTAGAACTAGATTTCTTAGCATTATAATGTTTAGTAGAACCAACATATCCCACTAAAAGAACTGCTGGAATCACCAAAATACTACCTATCGATGCTATCTTTTTAAAGTCCTGAACCAAAGCAGTACGCTTTGGTTCGGGTTTTTTACCGAAAAATTTACGAAATGTCTCCATAATTTTATCCAACATAAATTTTCCCCCAATATTTGCTAATGATATTAAGATAGCAATTAAAAATGTAAATTGCTACTCACATCTTAGAATAAAATACAAAATATCTCAACTTTACTTGTTTTATTTTGTATTTTATTTAAACTTTTTATAATATTTAGCTATATTTTATATATATAAGGTACTAATTCTATAATAATAGCTTCTTTACATAGTAAAGACCGATAACTATAACCAATTAAGATAAATTTATTAAAAATTTTATACTTTTTTGTAAAAAAGACCATACTATAAGAAAAAACTTTATTTCATCTATGAAAAACAATATATACAGTTCTAAGTATATCAATTCTTTATCCTTTATTTCTAAACAAATATTTAGTAACAATAAACCTATCAACCTTTCTCGTATTATTTTTGTATGGTTTATTTTAATTTCAGGAATTTTTTTATTAACAGGCCGTCTTTTTTATCTGCAAATAGCACAAGGTAAATGGTTAACATTACAAGCTAGGAACCAGCAGATTTTTAATAGAGAAGTTTTTATTGCTCGTAAGACAATATGCGATAGGAATGGGAAAGTTTTAGCAATGGATACTCCATCATATGATTTATTTGTCCACCCACGTTACTTTAATATGCCTATTTCAGATGTCGCAGAGAAATTAGGAACTATTTTAGGAGAAAATATAGCATCTTTGGAACAACTATTTTTAGAACATTCAACAGGAATTTTTTTAAGACAAGAATTAATGCCACCTATTGCAGAAAAAATTCGTAGTTTAACTATAGATGGAGTTGATTTAACTCAAAAAGCCAAAAGGCATTATCCCTATCGTACTTTAGGTAGTGAGCTAATAGGTTACGTAGATCATAATCACGCTGGTAAGGCTGGTCTAGAACTATCTTTAGACCCTTTACTACGTCATGTAGATCATAGTTTAATCAAAGTTAAGCATTTATCTAATGATTTAATTGATAATAATCAGACAAATAATAGAATAAAAAAGAAACTAAAGAATAAAGATATACGTAATGTTTATTTAACTATTGATATTCAACTACAAAGAGCTGTACGTAGTATTTTGAGAAAATTTATGAATTTGGCTGATGCAAAACGTGGTATGGTAATAGTATTAGACTCTCGTGATGGAGCTATATTATCTCAGGTTACTGAGCCAACTTATGATCCTAATACCTATTACAATTATCCTATCGAACGTTTTAATAATTGGGCTATTAATGATTTAATAGAACCAGGTTCTACATTTAAGCCTTTAAACGTAGCTATTGGTTTAGAAACTTTGGCAATTCGTCAAGATGATGAATTTCTAGATGAAGGGTGTATTCGTGTTGGAGAACATATTATTGCTAATAATGATTATGATTCAGTTGGTGCAAGAGGATCTGTTACACCTAATGAAATTTTAACTTATTCTAGTAATGTAGGAATGATTCATATAATCCAACGTATATCTCCAATTATTTATCATACTTGGCTACATAAGTTAGGCATTGGGCGTCTTTTAGCAACAGATATGCCTGTTTATAATACAGGGTGGCTTCGTAATATAAATGATTTTTCAAAATATTCTATTGAACCTGCTGCTGCTGCATTTGGCCAAGGTTTATCGATGACACCATTACAATTAGCTACCTATTATGGGTGTTTAGCTAATGATGGGAAACTTATCCATCCTTACACTGTTTTAGGAGTTACAGATTGGAAAAATAATTTATATCGTCCATGTCCTATTTGTCCTTCATGTAGAAATAATCAAAATGTTGATAACAAAAAAAATAATGAATCCAATAATCAACTTTGGCATCCAGAGACTTGTAAAGAGGTATTGAACATGATGGAAAGTGTTGTAGTAGAAGGTACTGGATCAACAGCATTTATTCCTGGATTTAGAATTGGAGGTAAAACTGGAACTGCTCAAAAGGTATCTGAACATGGTGGTTACCTAAATGCCAAAATCACTAGTTTTGCGGGAATATTTCCACTTGATAGACAAAAATCTTCTGAGAATCTAGCTCCTCGATATGTTATTTTGGCAGTGTTAGATGAACCATCTTCTGTCAGTTTTGGTTCTACTACCGCTGCTCCAATAGTTAAAGAAGTTATTGAATTTTTGATAAATTTAGATAAATGGACAAGGTCTGCAAATGGTAATAACTATGAGATGGAAATGAATAACAATAATAATCCCGCATTGAAAATCCATTCCATATACCCTACATTGCCTAGAGCAGAACAAAGAAAAATTACCTTCTCATAAAGTGAATATAAGAAGTGAATATAAAAATTAAAGTTTGGATTTTTATATTCACTTTACTTCTAAATGTAATGCTCTTAATCTACCTGAAAATCCTTCGGAAAATAACATATAGTTATTCCATTGTATCCATTCTCTTGTAAAATACAGAGGTTTAATTTCACCTATCTTTGAGTAGTCAAAGTTTAATGTTCTATAATCTTCAATCATTTGTGATTTTTTATCTTTAGGTTGATTCTCTTTATTGTTTGGTATTTCTTCTAATTCTGGAAAATATTTTGTGTTTTCCGCTGCTATATCTTCTATAGATTCATTTAAAAGATATTCCAAAATATATATTTCAAGTAATACACAAGGATCTAATTCTTCTGTGATTTCATCAAGAAAATATGTAAAAAAAGTTGTAAAACTTATACAAGTAAATAATCTCCAGTTAAATATATGACTATTAAAAAAGTTTTTATCGTAATTATATATTTTTCTTTCAAAAGTATACTGCGGTTGGAATTCTGGTCCAAGATTTAAATTAATTGGTTTTATTAACGGAGTATATGTATAACGCCCCCATATAATATCGTTTAATGTCAATAGACTAGCTATAGATATCCTATTATGAGTAGTACTAGTATTTGAATTAATCATAAGTAAATTATGTGAATATATGTATGTATATATGTTACCTTTTCAGTCCCTAAATGATTAATAGTTATTAAATACTATTAATTTAATTATGTCAAGAAATAATTATGAGTTATAATTGTTAGTAACAAGCAGCGCTGTATCTTAAACAATCCAGCATCGAATCTGTTTGGGAAAAAAATATTATTTAAACAATTTATTCTTAGTAAACATGACTGCTACTTTAGAACGTCGCGAAAGCGCGAGCCTATGGGCTCGTTTTGCTGAGTGGGTAACTTCCACTGAAAA
>Ga0181563_10001597_pt1 | contig 22182 bp, 19 predicted proteins | sample 011ome_25_FD_133759 | JGI IMG/M metagenome (GOLD analysis project Ga0181563, IMG submission 133759) | Coastal salt marsh microbial communities from the Groves Creek Marsh, Skidaway Island, Georgia - 011512CT metaG (megahit assembly) | ecosystem: Environmental > Aquatic > Marine > Intertidal...
GGAACCGGCCTTTGGGCGGCGCGGTCTGGCCCCAGCTAAGGTGGGGGGAAAAACTCCAGGCGCGGGGCCGGGGGCGGGGTTTTGCCACGAAAAACAGCCATTTCAGCGCCGCGCCCCGGGGTGCATCGCCGGGCGCGGGGAACAGCCCCTGCGCGGCGGTCTGGGCGGGGTGGGCATCGGCCAACCACAGCAAAATGGCGCCGGTTTCAAAAATGGCGCCTTGCGGGGTTTCCAACACCGGGATCAGCCCAGTGGGGTTAAGCGCCAGATAGGCCAGGGCCTTTTGCGCGGTGCGGGCGCGATCCACCAAGCAGGTCGTATAGGGCAGGCGCAATTCTTCCAGCGCCAATCGAATGATTAGCGAGGCGTTATCGGGGGCGTAGTGAAGGCGCAACGTGCTCATAGCGCCTTGATAGCGCTCGGCGTTGCCCGGGCGTGGTGAAAAAGCGACGTTTCCCATTGGAAACGCGCAAGCCAAGGGCTGCGCCCCCTCGCATATAGGGGTAAGCTGTCCTACAACGCGCCAAATCAGCAGGAGTCGCCCATGACCGGAGAATTGTCGCCCATCGACAAGGCAAAATTCGTCGCCGCCAAACGCGCGGTTGATTTCGTAGAAGATGGCATGCGCGTGGGCCTTGGCACCGGTTCAACTGCGGCATGGATGGTGCGCTGCTTGGCCGAGGTTGTGCGCCAAGATGGGCTGAAGATACGCGCTGTGCCCACCTCGACACGCACCGCCGCCTTGGCGCGCGAATTGGGCATCGAGGTGGTTTCGCTGGACGAGGCTAAATGGCTGGACCTGACGATTGATGGCGCAGATGAATTCGATGGCGATTTGAACCTAATCAAAGGTGGTGGCGGCGCACTGCTGCAAGAAAAAATTGTGGCCACGGCCAGCGATCAGATGATCGTGATTGCCGATGCAGGCAAAGAGGTGGGCGCGCTGGGGGCCTTTCCGCTGCCGGTCGAGGTGATTCCCTTTGGCTGGCAAACCACCAAAGCGCTGATCGAGGAAATGCTGGTCTCGATCGATGTTTTGGGGCGCTCCACCAGCCTGCGCATGAATGGCGATCGCCCCTTTGTGACCGACGAGGGCAACCATATTCTGGATCTGCACTTGGGCCGTATCGGCAATGCCCGGCAATTGGCCATGGTGCTGAACCAAGTGCCCGGCGTGGTGGAAAACGGCCTGTTTATCGATATTTGTGATGTGGTTGTGGTGGGCTACGGCGATGGCCGGGTGGAAACCCGCGATATCAACCAAGGCACAGTGGAAACCGAAAAGCTGGATTTTGTCGAAAGCGAAAACCTGTTTCGCGATATCGATTAAACGCGCTTATTGACGCTGAAAAGGCGCCCCTTGTGGGCGCCTATTTATTTGGGCCGCTATGGTGGCTGCAACGGCCGCGGCTTGGGCGGTGGTTTAGGCGGCCGCTTCGGTGCGGCTGAGATCGGAAAACGACACCAGCTTGCCGCGCGCCTCGTCCCATAGATGCAGGCGCACGGTGGCAAAGCTTTCAGCGATGGTCAGCCTTTGGGCCTTGGCCAGGGTGGCGTGGTGGCGCAGCACCTCGGGCAGGCGATAGAAGGGGATGCGCGAATAAAGATGGTGCACATGGTGGATGCCGATGTTGCCGGTCAGCCAGCGCAGGGGCTGGGGCAGCACATAATGCGAACTGCCCTCTAGGGCTGCGTGGTGCAACTGCCAGTCTTCGCCCTTGGACCAATGGGTTTGCTCGAACTGGTGCTGCACGTAAAACAGCCACACCCCAATGGTGGCTGCGCTGATCGCGCAGGGCAAATAAATCAGCAGCACAGCCTCCCAGCCGCCCGCCCACAGCAGCGCCGCCAGCACCAAGGCGATCATTGCATTGGTGCCCATGGCCGATACCCAATAGCCCCAGCCCGCCCGCATCAGCCCAATTGGCAGGCGGTTTTGCAGCAAGAACAAATAGGCCGGCCCCAAAACAAACAGCACCACAGGGTTGCGATACAGCCGATACAGCCAGCGCCCAAACCGCCCGCGCGCTTGGTATTCGGCCACTGTTAGGGTGGTCACATCGCCAATTCCGCGCGCATCTAGGTTGCCATGGCTGGCGTGGTGAATGGCATGGGTGCGTTGCCACACGGTATAGGGCGTCAGCGTCAGCACCCCAAGGCTGCGGCCAATCCAATTTTGCACGCGGCGCTGTTTCAAAAACGCCCCATGCCCGCAATCATGCTGGATAATGAACAGGCGCACCAAAAAGATACCATTAAGCAGCGCCAAACCGAACGACGCCACAGGCGCATAGGCTAATAACCACCACGCCAATGCCCAGATCATCAAAAACGGCAGCAGGGTTGCGGCCAATTCAAACACGCTGCGCCCCAAAGACGGGTCGCGGTAGCGGGCAAGAACGGCCAGCCACTGGCGGGCATTGGCGGGGGGCGTCAAAGTATGAGACATTCAGGCCTTGTCTTGTGGCACCCCAGCGGGGGCAGGTGTGGTTTCGGGCCTAGAAAGGAAATTCGTAGAATATACCGCGATAGGCACTACTGCTGCTAAGGCGCTTCGGCCCTTTTGACAATAATCTTTATGTCGCAGCCGTGCATTGCTTCTGGGCCGCCCAGCCGCCGGGGCCGGGACTGGCCATCGGGCCCGCCTTGTGAAATATAGCGTTTGAACCGGGTCTGGGGCGCAGCGCCATGGGGCAAAAGGAGCGGATATGCAGGATTTTGATTTTGATCTTTTTGTGATTGGCGGCGGTTCGGGTGGGGTGCGCGCGGGCCGTGTGGCGGCGCAAACCGGGGCGCGGGTGGCCTTGGCAGAAGAGGACCGCTACGGCGGCACCTGCGTGATCCGCGGCTGCGTGCCGAAAAAACTGATGGTGTTTGCCAGCGAATTTCCCGCCGCCATGAGCCAGGCGCGCGCCTATGGTTGGGACATGCAGCAAGGCGCGTTTGACTGGGGGCAGTTCAAGGGCCAGCTGCATGCTGAACTGGACCGCTTGGAAGGTGTGTACCGTAACATTTTGAAAAATAACGGTGTAACTACGTTTGACGCGCGCGCCTCGTTGGTTGATGCGCATACGGTGATGCTGGCCGATGGCCGCCGGTTTAGCGCGCGCCATATCTTGCTGGCGATGGGCGGGCGGCCCGTGCTGCCCGATATGCCCGGCGCCGAATTGGGCATCACCTCGAACGAGATCTTCCACCTGTCGGAATTGCCAAAACGCATGCTGATCATTGGCGGTGGCTACATCGCGTGTGAATTTGCGTGTATTTTAATTGGCTTGGGCGTCGAGGTGACGCAGTTTTACCGCGGCGCACAAATCCTGCGCGGCTTTGACGACGAGGCGCGCGGGCTAGTGGCCGAGGTAATGCGCCAAAATGGCGTCGATCTGCATTTGGGCACCAACATTTTGTCGATGCAAAAGGAAGGCGCGCAAATCCGCGTGCTGGCCACGAACGGCAGTGACACGCTTTTTGATCAGGTCATGTTTGCCACCGGCCGTGCCCCCAATACCGCTGGCATGGGGCTGGCAGAAATCGGTGTGCGCTTGGGCCGCGATGGCCAGGTTTTGGTGGATGACTACAGCCAAACCAGCGTGCCTTCGATTTATGCGGTGGGCGATGTGACCGACCGGGTAAACCTAACCCCCGTCGCCATCCGCGAGGGCATGGCCTTTGTCGAGACGGTTTTCAACGCCAACCCCACGCCCGTGGATCATGCGTTGATTCCCACAGCCATTTTTACCCAGCCTGAAATGGGCACCATCGGCCAATCCGAGGAAGAGGCCCGCGCCAAAGGGCCCGTGGAAATTTACGCCACCTCGTTCAAGCCAATGCGCGAATCCTTTGCCGGCGGCACCCAGCGGGTGCTGATGAAACTGGTGGTCTGCGCCACCACGCGCAAGGTGCTGGGCTGCCATATTGTCGCGCCGGGGGCTGGGGAAATGATCCAGCTGGCCGGGATCGCGGTGAAGATGGGGGCCACAAAAGAAGATTTCGACCGCACTGTCGCAGTGCACCCAACCATGTCGGAAGAAATCGTGACAATGAAACAACCTGTGCGCAGCGCTTGAAATTTGGCTGCGACTACACAGTTTAGGGATAGATAAGAAAGTAACCTACAAAAGGGGTATGATAGGTAATGGCTGGACAGTCAGGCGGCCCATGGGGCGGCGGCGGAAACCGGGGCGATGAAAACGACGGGCGTCGCGAAAAGGGCGGCGGGCGTCGCCCGGGCCAACAAGAAGGGCCACAGATACCCGAAATCGACGAGTTGGTAAGAAAAGGCCAAGAGCAACTGCGCGTGCTGATGGGCGGGCGCGGTGGCGCTGGCAATGGCGGCGGGCGTGGCACCGGCGGCAATGGGCCACAGGGCCCACAGCTGACGCGCTCGGGCGTGTTGATGGGGGCTGCGGGCGCGGTGGCGCTGTATCTTTTTGCCAGCTTCTACACCGTCAAACCCGAAGAACAGGGCGTCGAGCTGTTGTTGGGGCAGTATTACCGCACCACGGATGATGGCCCGCACTTTGCGTGGTGGCCCTTCATCAAGGCCGAGGTTGTATCCACCTCGACCGAGCGGACAGAAAGCATTGGTATCGCCCGCGGGCGCGAAGATACCGGGCTGATGCTGACCACGGATGCCAATATCGTGGATATCGATTTCCAAGTCGTGTGGAACATCTCGGATCCGGCGCGGTTGCTGTTTAACATTCGCGACCCGCAGCAAACCGTTCAGGCGGTGTCGGAATCGGTGATGCGCGAGATCATCGCCGCCACCCCATTGGCGCCGATCTTGAACCGTGACCGTGGGATTATCGCTGAAACCGCGCAGCTGCGCATTCAGCAGGCCTTGGATGAATACGAAAGCGGCATTCGTATCGTGCGTTTGAACCTTGAAAAGGCAGACCCGCCGCGCGAGGTGATCGATAGCTTCCGCGAAGTGCAAGCCGCCGAGCAAGAGCGCGACCGCCTGCAGCGCCAAGCGGATGCCTATGCAAACCGGGTCTTGGCCGAGGCGCGCGGTGAATCTGCGCAGATGCTGGAACAGGCCGAAGCCTATCGCGCCCAAGTGGTGAACGAAGCCTTGGGTGAGGCCAGCCGTTTTGGTGCGGTTTTGGAAGAATATTCCAAAGCGCCCGACGTGACACGACAGCGTTTGTATCTTGAAACGATGGAAAAAGTGCTGGGCGCTGTCGATAAAACCATTCTGGACAGCAGTTTGGTTGGCTCGGAAGGCGGGCAGGGCGTGGTGCCCTATCTGCCTTTGAACGAGCTGAAACGCACGACCGGGGGTAACTAAGCATGAAAAAATCGACATTCATTTTGCCGGGCATCGTGCTGGTTTTCGTTGCGGCCATGTCCTCGCTTTTTGTGGTGGACGAGCGTGAGAAAGCGCTGGTGCTGCAATTTGGTCAAATCAAATCGGTGCACGAAGAGCCGGGCTTGTATTTCAAGATCCCGCTCATTCAGGAAGTGGTGCGCTACGACGATCGCATCTTGTCGCTGGATACCGAGGTGATCGAGGTGACGCCGTCGGATGATCGCCGTTTGGTGGTGGATGCTTTCGCGCGCTACCGTATCGCAGATGCCGAAGCCTTTCGTCGGGCCGTGGGCGCAGGCGGTTTGCGTCTGGCCGAAGACCGGTTGCAATCGATCCTAAACGCCCAAATCCGCGAGGTTCTGGGTGCTGATCAGGTCACATCCGATACGATCTTGTCAGAAGATCGCCGTGGGCTGATGACGCGTATCCGCGATCAGGCCCGTGCATCGGCCCTGTCGTTGGGCTTGGATGTGGTGGATGTGCGTTTGAAGCAAACCAACCTTCCAGCGCAAAACCTAGAAGCCACCTTTGCCCGGATGCGCGCCGAGCGTGAACGCGAAGCCGCCGACGAGATCGCCCGCGGTAACGAGGCCGCCCAACGCGTGCGCGCCTTGGCCGATAGAACCGTGGTGGAAACCCTGTCCGAGGCCGAGCGCGAAGCCAACGTTGCGCGCGGCGAGGCAGATGCCCGCCGCAACAACATCTTTGCCCAAGCCTATGGCGCAGATCCTGAATTCTTCAGCTTCTACCGCTCGCTACAAGCCTACGAGCGTGCCATCCAAGCGGGCAACTCGACGATGGTGATTACCCCAGATAGCGATTTCTTCAACTATCTGGGCGCGGTCGCAGGCCGGCCAAAGGCCGACTAAGATGATGGCTACGATCGTGCTGGCCCTTGGGCTGGTGTTGATCCTCGAGGGGCTGGCCTATGCGCTGGCCCCTTCGCTTGTCGAGCGTATGCTCGAGGCGCTGCGCACCATGCCGCTGGCGGCCCGGCGCATGATGGGGCAACTGGCCATTCTGTTGGGCTTGGCGCTGCTGTGGCTGGCCCGGTATTTGGGGGCGTTTTAGTGGCGCTGGCGCGCCGGGCCTTCGGCGCCCGCCGCAGCGTCTGCGCGCGGTTGCCAAGCTATAGCCAAGGTAGGCAGGCATAGAAAAAGGCGCCGTTTGGCGCCTTTTTCGTGTTTCATGGCCCGTCACCGGCGCTGGTTATTCCCAGCAGTTCACCAAGACAGTCATTTGCGCGGCCTTGTCGGTCAGCTGTTCGGCGGGCAGGTTGGGTTGCGCGCTGGTGTTGCGCGGGCTTAGGCCAAGCTGGGTCAGCGTATCGCGCAGCACCGGGCCGGCCAGGCTGAATTGCACATCATCGGGCAGGGTGCGCCCGTTATTGGCCGCAGCCCCGGGCAATAGCATGCCCAGCACGGCGCCGCTGGCATCGATCACCGGCCCGCCCACATCGCCCGGCAGGCTGGCCAGCTGCAACCGGTTCAGCATGGTTTCCCCCGCCAGCCCCTGCAGATCTGCCAAGCTGCCAAAGGTCAGCGTGGGCGCGCCCAACAGCCCGCCATAGGAATACCCGCTGACGGCGATGTCTGTGTTCAGCAGCGGCGTATTGGCCTGAAAGGCGGCATAGGCGGGCGGGGCAATCGGTGTGCGCGGGGCCAAAATGGCGATGCCCAACTTGGCATCTACCGCCGTGACATTGGTTTCCAGCCCGTTTTCCAAGGTGACCGAGCTGCAGTTTTGCACCGCTTCCAACGCGGTCACCACATGGCCCTGTGGATCTATGAAAAACCCAGATCGGGTCAGCCGTGGCGTGCGAATTTTCAAGCCAGCCACCAGATCAACGCGCTGTTGTTCGCCAATCATGTCAGGGGTCAGCGTGCCTGGGCTGTGCTGCAGGCTTTTTTGCATCTCGCCCAACAGGCGGGTGCGGCGCTCTTCGTCGCCTGCGGGCCACAGCAGGGTAAAGCCTTTGATCTCGCCATTTTGCAGCGTCACCTCGGTATGCGAGATGAAATCTGTTCCTTGGCCGATCAGGAAAAACCCATCGCTGTCGCGGCGGCGCGGCCCCTCGGGGGGGACAATGGCGAGCGTTTGCATAATGTCATAAAGGCCAAACAACGCGGTGCGGTCGCCTTTTTGGCTGATCAACAGCACTTTTGCCGGTAAATCGCCCGTGCTTGAGTAATGGGCAAAGGGATATTCGTATTTTTCGAACCCCACAGCCGCCATCGGCATCTTGATCGAAATCCCTGCATTGGCATCGGCCACCAGCTGCAGGTCTAGCCCCTCGAGCACCGCGTTATATTGCGCCAACAGCGCTGCGCGCTGCAGGATCGATAAAACGCCGGTGGGGGTGTAGCCATTGGCAATCTGCCATGCCTCCATGGCGCGGCGGGTGCCACTGCCAAAGGCGCCATCGATGCCAGAATTGTAAAAACCAGCCCATTTCAGCGCCACTTGCAACGCCTCGCGTTCGGCTTGGGTCAGTTGCGCCTCGCTGGCGCGGGCCTCGCGCGGGGTTTCATCGGCTGGCGGCGCTGCCACGGCGGGGGCACTGGGCGCGGGTGGCGTTGTGGTGGCCGTTTCGGCAGGCGCGGGCGCCCGGGTGCGGCCCAAAATATCGGCGCCAATGGGCCAGAATTGCTGGCCAAAATCCGCAGTCGGCATGACATAGCTGTCGCTGGGGATAAGCCCCTGCGCCCGGTAGCTGCGCAGGACCAAAACCGCATCTTCGTGCGTGTAGGGCCCCAAGGAAATACCATACCAGCCGCTGCCCAAGGCAAAGCCGTTCACATCGGGCAGGGTGGCTGCATAAATGCGCGCGCGCTCTTGTGCGGCGGCAAGGGTGGGTTGGGCCTCGATTTGCACCCATGCAATTTGCTGGGGCGCAAGCGCTTGGCGGTCAGTGATGGGGGCCGCCAGCGGGGCCTGCACCGGCGCCTGCTGTGCCACGGCCCCATCCACAGCGAGAATTGTTGAAAATAACGCGAGATAAAATTGCTGTTTCATTGTGCCTGCCATTTTTCCCCAACCGGGGCGGTTTTTCGGTATCGGTTCCGTTTTAAGCAAATATGTCACGCTCTGCACCCCAAATTTGCGCGTGCCAGCGCATTGACCCCACATCGGCCACGCAATAGGTAGAAGCCGATTTTAAAGGCGCGCAGGATGGTGAACCCATGACAGATGCAGCAACAAAACCCCGCAGCTTTCAGGAGATTATTCTTCGGCTGCAAACCTATTGGGCGGCCAAGGGCTGCGCGGTGCTGCAACCCTACGATATGGAGGTGGGTGCGGGCACATTTCACCCCGCCACCACATTGCGCGCTTTGGGCACCAAGGCATGGGCCGCAGCCTATGTGCAGCCCTCGCGCCGCCCCACCGATGGGCGCTATGGCGAAAACCCCAACCGGCTGCAGCATTATTACCAATACCAAGTGCTGATCAAACCCAGCCCGCCAGATCTGCAAGCGCTTTATCTGGGCAGTTTACAGGCCATCGGCATCGACATGGCGCTGCACGATATCCGTTTTGTCGAAGACGATTGGGAAAGCCCGACCTTGGGGGCTTGGGGCCTTGGCTGGGAAGTCTGGTGCGACGGTATGGAAGTGTCGCAATTTACCTATTTCCAACAGGTTGGCGGGCATGATTGCCACCCCGTTTCGGGCGAGTTGACCTACGGGTTAGAGCGGCTGGCCATGTATGTGCTGGGTGTCGATCACGTGATGGATATGCCCTTTAACGACCCCGACGCGTCCATTGCGCTGCGCTATGGCGACGTGTTTCGCCAGACCGAGCAGGAATATTCGCGCTGGAATTTCGACGTGGCCGACACCGAGGTTTTGCTGCGCCATTTCCAAGAGGCCGAGGCCGAATGCCAAGCCATTCTGGACTGCCCCCATGACGACCCGAAAACTGGCAAGCGTATCCTCATGGCCCACCCAGCCTATGACCAATGCATCAAGGCCAGCCATATCTTTAACCTGCTTGATGCCCGGGGCGTTATTTCCGTGACCGAACGCCAAAGCTATATCGGGCGGGTGCGGGCCTTGGCCAAGAAATGCGCTGATGCCTTTGTTCAAACCGAAGCTGGGGGGTATGCAGGCTGATGGGCAAGTTTTTGGCGGCTTTCATCTTGTGCTCGGCCTTGGCGGCGGGTGTGGGCGTATATTACCTGCAAGTTTACGGCTATTACGAAGAGGTGGTGGCGAACGGGCAAACCGATGTGCAGATCACAGGCCTGGCCAGCGGCCAGCCCATGCCGGTGGCCTATGAGCAGTTCCAAGCCATCGATGCCAGCAGCAGCCCTATCCGCTATCGGGCGTGTTTCACCACGCCAAACAGCTTGGCCATGCTGAGCGAAACCTACAAACCCTATGACAAACCCGTGCCGCTGCAGGCGCCGGGCTGGTTTTCTTGTTTCAACGCCGAAGAGATTGGCGCCGCGCTCGAGGCGGGCACGGCCTTGGCCTTTATGGGCGAGGAAAACCACGTGTACGGAATTGACCGGATCGTTGCCGTCCTGCCCGATGGGCGCGGCTTTGTCTGGCATCAAATAAACCATTGCGGGGAAAAGGTGTTCGACGGCCAACCCACCCCCGAAGATTGCCCCGAGCCGGAGGCCAACTGATATGCCCAATTTGCTGATCGAATTGTTTTCCGAGGAAATCCCGGCCCGCATGCAGGCGCGTGCGGCGCAAGATTTGAAAAAGCTTGTCACCACCGGCTTGGTCGAGGCGGGGCTTACCTATGGCGGCGCTGCCAGCTTTGCCACGCCGCGCCGGCTGACCTTGGCGGTCGAGGGGCTGCTGGCGGCCTCGCCCACCTTGCGCGAAGAGCGTAAAGGCCCGCGTGTGGATGCCCCGGAACAGGCCATCGACGGGTTTTTGCGCGGCGCAGGCCTGACCCGCGATCAGCTGGAAATTCGTGACGAGAAAAAAGGCCAAGTGTATTTTGCCACCATCGAAAAGCCCGGGCGCGCGGCGCCCGAGATCGTGGCCGAGGTGCTGGAAAACGCCGTGCGCAATTTCCCGTGGCCAAAATCCATGCGCTGGGGCAGTGGCAGCCTGCGTTGGGTGCGCCCGCTGCACACGATCTTGTGTATCTTGACCAACGAGGCCGGCGAGGCCGAGGTGGTGGCGCTGGATATCGATGGCATTCAGGCCGGCAATACCACCGAAGGCCACCGCTTTTTGGGCGATGGGCGTTTTGCGGTCAGCAGTTTTGACGATTATGCCGCCAAGCTAAAGCGCCATTTCGTGCTGCTGGATGCAAGCGCGCGCGCCGATACCATCTGGGGCGAGGCCAGCAACATGGCCTTTGCCCAAGGGATGGAGCTGATGGAAGACCCAGCGCTTTTGGCCGAGGTGGCCGGGCTGGTGGAATGGCCCGTGGTGCTGATGGGGCAGATTGACGAGGCGTTTTTGGGCCTGCCGCCCGAGGTGTTGCAAACCTCGATGAAAGAGCACCAGAAATTCTTTTCGGTCCGCAACCCGAAAACCGGGCGGATCGAGAAATTTGTCACTGTTGCCAACCGTACCACCGCCGATCACGGCGCCACAATTCTGGCGGGCAACCAAAAAGTATTGTTCGCACGTTTGTCGGATGCCAGATTTTTCTGGGAAAACGACCTGCGCGTGGCCAAAACCGATGGTCTGGGTGCCTGGGTGGGGCGGTTAGAGGCGGTGACCTTTCACAACAAACTGGGCAGCCAAGCCGCGCGCATTGCCCGTATTGCCGCGCTGGCGCGCCAGCTTGCCCCGGCGGTGGGTGCCGATGCCCAATTGGCCGAACAGGCAGCACAGGTGGCCAAGGCCGATTTAAGTTCGGAAATGGTCTATGAGTTTCCAGAACTGCAGGGGCTGATGGGCCGCTATTACGCCACCGCTGCAGGGCTGGACGCGCAGGTGGCCGCCGCCTGCCAAGAGCATTATTCGCCCCTTGGCCCCTCGGATGCGGTGCCACATGCGCCGGTATCGGTGGCCGTGGCGCTGGCCGATAAGCTGGACACATTGTGCGGGTTTTGGGCGATCGACGAAAAACCAACCGGCAGCAAAGACCCATACGCGCTGCGCCGCGCTGCGCTGGGGGTGATCCGGTTGGTGCTGGAAAACACGCCGCGCTTGCCGCTGTTGGAGGTGCTGACGGCGCATTTGGCGCGCCAGCCGCAGCTGGGGGATGGGCCGGCATTGGCGGCCGATCTGCTGTCGTTTTTCCACGACCGGCTGAAAGTATTCCTGCGCGATCAGGGGCTGCGCCATGACGTGATTGATGCGGTGCTGGCCAAGGCTGGAAATGATGATTTGCTGTTGGTCGTGGCCCGCGCACAGGCGCTTAATGACACGCTGGCCACCGAAGATGGCACCAACCTTGTGCAGGGTTTCAAACGCGCCAACAACATCTTGACCCAAGCCGAGGCCAAGGATGGGGTGGAATATTCCTTTGGGGCGGATGCAAAGTTTGCCGAAAGCGACACTGAGACCGCGCTATTTGCGGCGCTTGATGTGGCCGAAGCCGCGATTGCACCTGCGCTAGAGGCCGAGGATTTCGCCGCCGCCATGGCCGCCATGGCCGCGCTGCGCGCGCCGATTGACGGGTTTTTCGAGGCGGTGCAGGTGAATTCCGACAATGACATCATCCGCCGAAACCGCCTGAACCTGCTGCACCGGATCCGCACGATTTGTTTGAGCGTGGCGGATTTGGCGCGTATCGAGGGCTGATCTTTGCGGCAGGGCCCGGCGGGGGCGCTGCCCCCGCTGGCCTGCGGCCAGCCCCCCCGGAGTATTTGTCGCAAGATGAAGAGGCGGCTTGCCTTGTGCGGTGTGGGGCGTATTCTGCGCCCACATAGGAAAGGTGCCGCGGTGCAGCAAAATGACCCTCATATCACCCTGATTACCCCCGATGCGCCGATGTCGGCCGCAAGCCATGGGGGCGGGCGAAATGCCTGCAGCGCCTTGTGCGCTTGCAGATGCCCGTGCCACTGACGGTGGCGCTGTCGTTTGATGCGGTGCATCGCATTGCACAGGGCGAGATGCCGGATATGGCGGCGATGTTGGCGCCTTTTCGCAGCCAGCCCTTGCTATGCGTGCGCCCCAGCTCGCAAGACCCAGATTGGGGGGGGCCGGGGGCGGTGCTGAATATTGGCATGAATGACGCCCAATACGTGGAGTTGAGCGAGCGGATTGGCACCAATGCTGCGGCGGCAGTTTATACGCGGTTTGTGCAGGCCTATGCCATTCACGTGGCGCGGCTGGACCCGGATGCGTTTGAACATTTGACCGGGCAGGGGCTGGAGGTATTGCGCGCGGTGCTGCGTGCCTATGAGGATGAAACGGAAGAGGCCTTTCCACAAGATCCAGGGGTGCAATTGGCAGAGGTGCTGCGCTCGATGGCGCGGGCCTGGGAGGGCACGACCGCACGATTGCTGCGCCAAGCCAAAGGCGCGCCTGCCGATGCGGGGCTGGGGCTGGTGGTGCAGGAGATGGCCTTGGGGCTGGGGCGTGAGGGCGGCGAAAATGGCTCGGGCGTGATCCAGCTGGTGAACAGCAAAACCGGGGTGCAGCAAATTACCGGGCGTTATTTGCGCCAAAGCCAGGGCCGTGATGCGCTGGAGCGCGACCGCGAAGCGGCGTTTTTGGAACGCGACCCGCGCGGGCCCAGCCTGCAAGAGCTGGCGCCAGAGGCGTTTGACCGGTTGATTTCGATCACTGGCAAAATGCGCCAGCGGCTGCGCGAGGAAATGCAGGCGGAATTCACCATCGAGAATGGTGAGGTGCATATTTTGGATGGGGTGCGGGTGGCGCGTTCGGGGCGGGCGGCGGTGCGGATCGCGGTGCGTTTGGCCGAGGATGGCATCATCTCGCGCGAGGAGGCGCTGATGCGGGTCGAGCCGCGGGCGTTGAACGAATTGCTGCACCGCCAAGTGGACCCAGAGGCGCGGCGCGAGGTGGTGGCGCGCGGGGTGGCGGCCAGCCCTGGGGCTGCTGCGGGGCGTATCGTGTTTTCGGCGGCGGCCGCGCAGGCCAGTGCCGCGCGCGGCGAGCCTTGCGTTTTGGTTCGGCGCGAAACCGCGCCCGAGGATATTCGCGGCATGCATGCGGCGGTGGCGGTATTGACCGAGCGTGGCGGCATGACCAGCCACGCGGCGGTGATTGGGCGCGGCATGGGCCTGCCTTGTGTGGTGGGCGCGCATGATTTGAAGTTTCACACCAGCAAACAGGCCTTGCTGACCCGGAATGGGCGCGAATTGCGCGCCGGTGATGTGATTACCGTGGATGGCACCAATGGCGAGGTTTTGGCCGGCGAGGCGCCGATGCTGGAAGCCGCTCAAGATGACGCGTTTCAAACCCTGATGGCCTGGGCTGATGCGGTGCGCGACATTGGCATTCGTGCCAATGCCGATACGCCTGCCGATGCGTTGACCGCGCGCAATTTTGCCGCCCAAGGCATTGGGCTGTGCCGCACCGAACATATGTTTTTCGAGGCCGATCGCCTGACGGTGATGCGCGAGATGATCTTTGCCGATACCTCGAAAGACCGGGCCGCGGCGCTAGAGCGTTTGTTGCCGATGCAGCGCGCGGATTTTATCGAGCTGTTTCACATCATGCAGGGCCAGCCTGTGTGCATACGCTTGTTTGACCCGCCACTGCACGAGTTTTTGCCCTCGGATCGGGCGGGGCATCGGGAATTGGCCGAGGCGCTGGATCTGCCCTTGTCAGATGTCACCCGCCGGGTCGAGGCGCTGGTGGAATATAACCCGATGTTGGGCATGCGTGGGGTGCGGCTGGGCATTACCGTGCCGGAAATTTACGAAATGCAGGCCCGCGCCATTTTCGAGGCCACAATCGCGGCCAGCCGTGATGGGGCGGCGGTGGTGCCGGAAATCATGATCCCGCTGGTGTCGGCCAAGCGCGAAGTGGAAATGGTGAAAACCCGCATCGATGCTGTGGCGGCGGCGGTGCGCACGGAAACTGGCCAAAGCTTTACCTACAGGATGGGGGTTATGGTGGAAACCCCACGCGCGGCGCTGCGGGCGGGCGAAATCGCGCCGCATTGTGCGTTTTTATCTTTTGGCACGAACGACCTTACGCAGATGACCTATGGCCTGTCGCGCGATGATGCGGGGCGCTTTATGTCTACCTATGTGCAGCAGGGTGTGTTCCCGGAAGACCCGTTTCACCGGCTTGATGCCGATGGGGTGGGCGAATTGTTGACCATCGGGGCCGAGCGCGGCCGCCGCGCGCGCCCTGATCTGGTGGTTTCGATCTGTGGCGAACATGGGGGCAACCCAGAATCGATTGCGTTTTGCCGGGCTGCGGGCTTTGACTATGTGTCGTGTTCGCCTTTCCGGGTGCCGGTTGCGCGGCTTGCCGCCGCCCAGTTGGCGGTGAAAGACAAAATCGGGTAGGGCCGGGCGGAGCAGCCCCAAGATCTGCTTGGCCGATAGGGGGTATACCCTATACGCATGGCTAATGCGGCCTTTTGGGGTGGACCAAAGTGATATTTCCTGCATAAAAGCTGCGTTTTCGCCCCAAAAGGCACGGAGGAAAACGCATGAAACGGGTTTTTGCGCTGGTCTTGGCGTTGCTGGCGGTTGCGCCGGCCCAGGCCGAGCAGACGGTCCATGACGTTCTAAGCGTTGAAAAGCACAATATGATCCGCTTGCCCAGCGACCGGATCGATGCATTGATGAAGCGCCCCAATGGCGAGGCCGTGGCCCCCTATACCCGGGCGTGGCTGGCAAACCTACCGCCGGTGCAATCGGGGGGCAAGCAATGGCAATGCTTGGCCGAGGCGTTGTATTTCGAGGCGCGCGGCGAAAGCGTGAAGGGCCAGTTTGCCGTGGCCGAGGTTATTTTGAACCGGGTCGATAGCCCCAATTTTCCCGATACTGTCTGCGGTGTGGTGCATCAGGGAACCGGCCGGCGCCATGCCTGCCAATTCAGCTATACCTGCGATGGCTTGGCCGAAACCATCAGCGAACCCAAAGCGTTTGAACGTGCGGGCAAGGTGGCGAAGCTGCTGCTAAACGGGGCTGATCGCACCCTGACCCATGGTGCCACGCATTACCATGCCGATTGGGTAAAGCCGCGTTGGGCAAAGAAATTTGCCGCCACTGTGAAGATTGGCCAGCATCATTTTTACCGTCATCCGCGCGAGTTGTCGCAAAATTGACGTAGGCTTGCCGCAAATGAGGGGCGTGGTGCCGCCCGTGGCCCGGCGCCGGGCACAGCGCGGGCTAAGGTGCGTGCCAAAGCACACTGGTTGGGGGCCAAGATGAGCCAAGAGATCAAATGGGCCTTTGCCCACCCGGCCGAGCGGGCCGCTGGCACCGCCGGCGAGGGGCCGCTTGACCGTATTTCGCTGCGCGATCACGTGGTCGAGGTGGAAATTGGCGCCTTTCAAGCCGAGCGTGGCACAACCCAGCGCGTGTGTTTTAACGTGGTGGTCGAGGTGACCCCGGTTGAAAACATCCTCGAGGACGATGTCGATAGCATTTTGTCCTATGACCGGGTGACCGAGGCGATTGCCGCCGAGCTGGCGGACGAGCGGTTGAACCTGTTGGAAACCCTGGCCGAGCGCATTGCCGAGCGTATTTTGCTTGAACCACAGGCCGTGCGGGTCTTTGTGCGCATTGAAAAGCTAGATCGTGGCCCGGGTGCCTTGGGTGTTGAAATCGTGCGCGCGCGCAAACAGGCCGCGCCGCGCCGCATTGCTGCCGATAAACCGCACCCTAAGGTGGTGTATCTGTCAAATGCCGCCATTTCCTCTGCCCATCTGGGCCAGTGGCTGGACCAGCTAGAGCTTGAACAGCGCCCAACGATTTTATGCGTTGGTCCGGGTGATACCCCGCGCCCGGATGCAGGCCATGCCATGGCGCAACGCCGGATTGATCTGTTGGCAATCGAGCAAAACGCATGGATGCTGGCCGCGCGCGACCCGCGCTGCGTGGTGGTCAATTCGCGCACCGAATTGGATTGGTCGATGCGCCATGACAAAATCAGCGTTTGGGCGCCCTCGAAACTGGTGCTCGATGCGGTCGATGGCCCGCCGGTGGGCCCGGTGGATGCGCTGGGGCTGGTGGTGTGGTTTGCCCGCTTCATGGAGGCCGCCGACCTGCTGATTATTGGCGAAAACCTGCCCGATGCACCAGATTTGCCGCTTAGGGCAGTGGCGGCTGATGTGAAGGTGCTATAGGGCGCCACCACCGGTCACGACCCAGCAAGGCAAGCATATGGCAGATTATTATCGCCCCTTGGTTCAAAGCGGCCCGTGCCGCCCCGCAGATGCGCTGCCCTTGGCGGGGGGCGCGCTGTGGTTCACCCATGCCCAGCACCTTAGCCGCGCGGGGCAGGGGCCCATTGTGCCCGCCCACGCGCTGCCTGCGCAGTGGCGCCACCGGCTTTCGGCGCCGCGCGCCCCTATGGCGGGGCTCAGTTTTTCGCGCCCGCAGGTGATGGGCATTTTGAACGCCACCCCAGACAGTTTTTCGGATGGTGGGCAGTTTTTTGACCCCGCCGATGCCTTGGCCCATGCCGCGCGCATGGTGGCCGATGGGGTGGATATCATCGATGTTGGTGGCGAAAGCACGCGCCCCGGCGCCGAAACCGTGCCGCCCGAGGCCGAGGCCGCGCGCGTGCGCCCGGTGGTGGCGGGTATTCGGGCAGCCCATGGCGCGCTGCCCATCTCGATTGACACGCGCAAGGCCAGCGTTGCACAGGCCGCCTTGGCGGCGGGGGCCACGCTGGTAAACGACGTGTCTGGCTTTACCTATGATTCCGCTTTGGCGCCCCTATGCGCGGCACAAAACACGCCCATTTGCGTGATGCACGCACAAGGCGACCCCCAGACCATGCAACAAAACCCGCAGTATGAAAACGTCATGCTGGATGTGTATGATTTTCTGGAAAACCAGCTGCAAACCCTGCAGCAAGCGGGCATTGGGCGCCATCAAATCATGGTCGACCCAGGTATCGGGTTTGGCAAAACGCTGGATCACAATCTGGCGTTGCTGGCGGGTTTGTCGCTGTTTCATGGCTTGGGCTGCCCCATTTTGCTGGGGGCGTCGCGCAAGAAATTTATCGCCACACTGGGCCACGCGCCTGAACCCGCGCAGCGCATGCCCGGGTCGATCGCGGTGGCACTGGCGGGGGTGGCGCAGGGGGCGCAGGTGCTGCGCGTGCATGATGTGCGCGAAACGGTATCGGCCCTGGCGCTGTGGCAGGCGGTGCATTGGGGGGCCACAGCCCCCACCCGCTAAACGGGGCGGCGGGTGAAAAGCCGCCTTAGCGCGCCAAATTGCGAAATGGCCACCCCGCATAGAATTAGCGCCATCGCCACCATCAGGCTGGTGTGCACAGGCTCGCCCAGCAGTACCACGCCCAAAATAACCGACCAAAGCGGCACTTGATAATTTGTCAGGCTCATGAACACTGGCCCGGCGCTGCGAATAACCGAGATCCGCAACATGTTTGCCGCCGCCGTCGGCACCAGCCCCAGAAAGGCCAGCAACAAAAAGCCATAAGCGCCGGGGTTTGTGGGCGGCCCTTCAATGCCCATGGCCAAGCCCAGAACAAACACCGCCCCGATCAGCAGCGTCACCGCAGACAGGCCCAGCGGATCGACCGGGGGCAGGCGGCGCATCAAGACCGATGACAAGGCATAGCAGCTGGCCGCGCCCACACAGGCCATGCGGCCCCACAGTTCGGCCTCGGATCCGCTGCTGGCAAAGGCTTCGGGGCCAATCAGCACCAAGACCCCACAAAACCCAATCAAAAACCCCAAAAGTCGCCGCAAGGTGATGTGCTCGCCGGGCACCAAAACATGCGCCAAGGGCAGCACGATCAACCCCACCGTCGCCATGCTGACGCCAGCAAAGCCGGCGGTGACATATTGCTGCCCCCACGCCAGCAGCATGAAAGGCACCGCCGTGGAAAGCAGCCCAATGATCAGCAGATTTGGCCAATCAGCTTGTGCGCCCAAAAACAGCCGCCCCCCCCGCAGCCGCCATATGGCCGTGGTCAAAAGCGCGGCAAAACCGATGCGCGCTGCGGCAATCCAAAACGGTGTCATCAGCGCCAAAGCCAGCTCTGTCACCAGAAACGTGCCGCCCCAAACCAACCCCAAGGTGGCCACCATGGCCCAGCTTTTGCCGGTGATCTGCGGTTCTGACATGGTGTGCTCCGTCTGTTTTGCGCCCCTTTGATCCTGCCCAAGCGGCGGGGTCAAGCGGGCAGGGGTTGGCACGGCGATGCGCGGCCGCCCGTTGGGCCCGGTTCCGCGCGGGGCACACCGCTGAGTGCGGCTTTCAAAAAAACAAAACCCCGCCCGAAACGGGCGTGGCCTTGCCAGCGGGGGCAACAAACCCCCGCCCGCGATCCGACAGGATCAGTTCTTGGCTTTGTCCACCATTTTGCCGGCAGAAATCCACGGCATCATATCACGCAGCTTTTGGCCAACCTGCTCGATCTGGTGCTCGTCGTTGATGCGGCGCGTGGCTTTGAAGAACGGCTGCCCGACCGAGTTTTCCTGCATAAAATCGCGCACGAATTTGCCGCGCTGAATGTCGGTCAAAACTTCTTTCATCCGCGCTTTGGTTTCGTCGTAGGGCAGAATGCGCGGGCCAGACACGTATTCGCCATATTCGGCAGTGTTCGAGATCGAGTAGTTCATGTTGGCGATACCGCCTTCATAGATCAGGTCAACGATCAGCTTCACTTCGTGCAAGCATTCGAAATAGGCCATTTCGGGCGCATAGCCTGCCTCGACCAGCGTTTCAAACCCCATGCGGATCAGTTCAACCAAGCCACCGCACAGCACAACCTGCTCGCCGAACAGGTCGGTTTCGCATTCTTCGCGGAAGTTGGTTTCGATGATCCCCGAACGCCCGCCGCCAATGGCCGAGCAATAGGACAGGCCGATTTCCAGCGCACGGCCGGTGGCATCTTGGTGCACCGCCACCAAGCAGGGCACGCCGCCGCCTTTGGTGTATTCGCCACGCACGGTGTGGCCGGGGCCTTTGGGCGCCATCATGATCACGTCAACGCCGGGCTTGGGTTCGATCAGGCCGAAATGCACGTTCAGACCGTGGGCAAAAGCAATGGCTGCCCCTTCGCGCAGGTTGTCATGCACGTATTTTTTGTAGGTTTCGGCCTGCAATTCATCGGGCATGGTAAACATGATCAGGTCGCACCATGCAGCCGCCTCGGCAATGCCCATCACCTGCAGGCCTTCGCCTTCGGCTTTTTTCGCCGAGGGCGAACCCTCGCGCAGGGCAACAACCACATTCTTGGCACCCGAATCGCGCAGGTTCAGCGCATGGGCGTGGCCTTGGCTGCCATAGCCCAGAATGGCCACTTTTTTGTCTTTGATCAGGTTAATGTCGCAATCGCGGTCATAGTAAACGCGCATGATGATCCTCGTTTTTGGGGTTTGCCTGCCATGGGTTTACCGGCTTTGCGGCCAATAGTGGTTGCGTTTTTCATAGAAATTACGCATTTGTTGAAAAAATAATTCGTCATTTCTCATAAAAAGCGCAAATTCATGCTTGATGATGTTGATCGGCGCATACTGCGCCAATATCAGGCCGCCCCCGAACTTCCCGCCGCCGATCTGGCCCAGCGCGCGGGTGTCACCGCCAGCACCCTTGCCCGGCGCTTGCAGCGCATGCAGGGTTTGGGTGTGCTGCGCGGCCTGCGTGCGCAGGTGCATTGGCCCGCGCTGGGGTACGAGCTGGAGGTCAGTTTGCGCATCACGCTGGATAAAACCCAAGCCCGCGCTTTCGACGAATTTCTGGCCGCGGCCCGCAACGTGCCCGAAGTGATCGAGATTCAAACGTTTTTGGGGGTCGTCGATGCCCGGCTTTCGGTGATCGCCCGCGACTTGGCGCATTATCAACAGGTCTACCGCCAGCGCATTCTGACCTTGCCCCATATCGCCGACATCGAGGCGCTGATGCATGTGGCGACGCTCAAATCAGACGAGGCGCTGCCGCTATGATCGACCTAGACCAGACCGATCGCGCGCTTTTGCGGGTGCTGACCGAAGATGCCAGCCAAAGCGCCGGCGCCTTGGGGCGCCAGCTTGGGCTGTCGCAACCCGCCACCTGGCGGCGCCTGCGGCGCCTGCGCGAGGCCGGCGTGCTGGGCGCGCCACGCTTGGTGCTGGATCACGGCGCTTTGGGCTTTGGTGTCAGCGTGTTCTTGGGCGTGAAACTGGCCACCAAGGGCCGCGTCAGCCTGGAAGATTTCGAACGCGCCGTCACCGCCATACCCGAGGTGCAAACCGTCGAACATGTGCTTGGGCTCTACGACTATCGCCTGCGCGTGGTGGCCCGCGACATCCCCGATTTCGAACGCGTCTTACGCCGCCGCATCATGACCTTGCCCGGCGTCGGCAATGTCGAGGCCAATGTCCTATTGTCAGAAGAGCGCCGCCCCGGCCCTATTTAACCCCCGCCTATGCGCATCATTGTATGCCATTGTAGGCTTTGCCTTTCGCGCCCGCCCGCGCTACCACCAATGCAAACCTATACCGGAGGACTGAAATGGCCGCACTTCTAGACACTGTTGATCCCGATGGTCTGCTCGAATATTCCGTGGTCTTCACCGACCGATCGCTGAACCACATGTCGCAAAGCTTTCAACAGGTCATGCGCGACATTTCCGCAATGCTCTGCGAGGTCTACCACGCCGACGGTGTGGCGCTTGTGCCCGGTGGGGGCAGCTATGCAATGGAGGCCGTCGCGCGCCAATTCGCCAGCGATGGCCATGCTTTCGTGCTGCGCAACGGCTGGTTCAGCTACCGCTGGAGCCAAATTTTCGATGCCGGTCAGTTCACCGCCCAAACCACCGTGCAAAAGGCCCGCCCCGCTGGCAACAGCCCCCAAGCCCCCTTTGCCCCAGCCCCAATAGACGAGGTCTGCGCCGCCATCCGGGCCAGTGCCCCCGATGTGGTCTTCGCCCCCCATGTGGAAACCAGCGCAGGCCTGATCCTGCCCGATGACTATATCACCGCCATGGCGCAGGCGGCCCATGATGTGGGCGCGCTGATGGTGCTCGATTGCATCGCCTCTGGCTGTGCTTGGGTGGATATGGCGGCCACCGGTGTCGATGTGCTGATCTCTGCGCCGCAAAAAGGCTGGTCTGCCTCGCCCTCTGCCGGGCTGGTGATGATGTCGCAGCGCGCGCTGGATCGGCTGGAAAGCACCAGCTCGAACAGCTTCGCGCTCGATTTGAAAAAATGGCGCGCCATTATGGCGGCCTATCTTGCCGGCGGTCACGCCTATCACGCCACAATGCCCACCGATGCGCTGCGCGCCTTCCGCGACACCATGCTGGAAACCCGCGCCTATGGCTTCGAGGCGCTTTGCCGCGCGCAATGGCAACTGGGCGACGGCGTGCGCGCCATGCTGGCTGCGCGCGGCATTCGTTCGGTCGCAGCCCAAGGCTTCGGCGCCCCAGGCGTGGTGGTCAGCTACACCACCGATCCCGATATTCAAAACGGCAAGAAATTTGCCGCCCTCGGTATGCAAATCGCCGCCGGCGTGCCCCTGCAATGCGACGAGCCGGAAGGCTTCATGACCTTCCGCTTGGGGCTTTTTGGCCTTGATAAGCTCTATGACGTGCCCGCCGCCTTGGCCCGCCTCGAAAAGGCGCTGGATCAGGTGCTCTAAAGCGCGGCAAAAAAGGGGGGCACACACGCCCCCCTTCATCTTGCTCTAAATACTCATCCACGCTCAGCCGCGGGCGCCAAGCCCCAGTTGCATCATGGTACGGCGCACAGGCGCCAGGCTGTAGATTGCATCCAACCCCATGGCGCGCAGGTCGCGCAAGGGGCGCGGTGCCAGCATCGAGGCGCGGTTTAAC
>Ga0181563_10001598_pt1 | contig 22163 bp, 19 predicted proteins | sample 011ome_25_FD_133759 | JGI IMG/M metagenome (GOLD analysis project Ga0181563, IMG submission 133759) | Coastal salt marsh microbial communities from the Groves Creek Marsh, Skidaway Island, Georgia - 011512CT metaG (megahit assembly) | ecosystem: Environmental > Aquatic > Marine > Intertidal...
CCTGAATCTTCAGGAAAGACTACCTTGACCATGCATTGCATCGCAGAAGCACAAAAAGCAGGAGGATTAGCTGCCTTTATCGATGCGGAACATGCCTTCGATAAAAACTATGCAGAAAAGCTAGGGATTGACACGGAAAACCTGCTGATTTCCCAACCAGACAATGGGGAGCAAGCACTGGAAATAGCAGAGCATTTGATTCGTTCTGGAGCCATCGACATTATTGTTATTGATTCTGTGGCAGCATTAGTACCCAAAGGAGAATTGGAGGGAGAGATGGGAGAGAGTAAGATGGGCCTTCAGGCTCGTTTGATGTCTCAGGCACTTCGTAAACTCACAGGTGCCATTCACAAAACAGGCTGTGCGTGTATTTTCATCAACCAGTTACGTGATAAGATTGGTGTCATGTTTGGAAGCCCAGAGACCACCACAGGTGGAAATGCACTTAAATTTTATGCTTCAGTTCGTTTGGATATCCGACGGGTAGGTCAAATTAAAGAAGGAGCGGACAATGTACTTGGCAACCGGACGCGAGTGAAAGTTGTAAAGAACAAAGTAGCCCCTCCATTCAAAGTGGTGGAATTTGACATCATGTACGGACAGGGGATTTCAAAGGTGGGGGAGATCATAGACCTTGGAGTTGAACTTGAAATCATTAAAAAAGCAGGGTCTTGGTTCTCCTACAATGGTGAAAAATTGGGTCAAGGGCGAGATGCAGTGAAAAATCTTTTGTTGGATAATCCAGAATTGCTAGAGGATTTGGAAGGAAAAATCAAAGGGGCTTCAGGATTGCTACCCACCGAACCAACCATTTCATTAGAAGATTAATTGCAATAAATAAATGAATGCCATCAAAAAAGGTCCTGTAACTACAGGACCTTTTTTGATGGGTATTAGTTGGTACGAATGGCCTCGACCGGATCCATGCGTGCAGCAAGTGTAGCCGGGACAATACCGGCCACTACCCCAATGGCAGAAGAGACACCAAGACCCAAAAGGATATTATTAAACGACAAAATTAAATCAAGACTTCCCAGTGGGATAAAGCTCAATAAATATACCAGTAAGATCCCTGATCCACCTCCAATTAGGCTCAAGCAAACTGCCTCAAATAGGAATTGGAACAGGATAAAATAATTTCTTGCACCTAGTGACTTTTGGATACCAATGATATTGGTTCGTTCCCGTACCGAAACGAACATGATATTTGCAATACCAAAGCCGCCAACTAGAATTGAAAATCCTCCAATAACCCATCCAGCTACCGATATTACGTCAAAAATAGACCCAATCGCATTTTGGATAAATTCAGTTTTGTTGAGTGCAAAATTATTTTCTTCGGTAGGCTTAAGTCCCCTTTTGGCACGAAGTAAGCCAGTCATTTCATTTTCTAAAGCAACCAATCCTACATCGGTATCCTTCCCTTTTGCAGCAATAGTCGGCTCAAGGCCATTTCGCCCGGTGTAGAACATTTTACTAAATGCGCCAAAGGGAATCAGGCAAGCTTCATCCTTGGAAGGGAGCTCCAAAAATCCCTCGCCCTCTTCTTCAAAAATGCCGATGATGGTAAATTTCATTCCTTTGATTTTCACTTCCTTACCCAAAGGGCTTTGGTTGGGATAGAGCGTGTTTGCAATTTTTTTTCCAACAATAATCAGGTTGCGAGATGCATCGATTTCTGCTTCTGAAAAATAGCGGCCTTCTTCAAGAGCCACCTCAAAAACATCCTGATAGGTATACGCAACTCCCGTTAGGGAGGAGCCCTGGAAAGAATTGCTGCCCGCTTGGACGGTGGCTGAAGAAGAAGAAGAAATAGTGACCCCCTCAGCATTAGTCAGGCGATCTTCCAAAAATCTGTATTCTGCGTACGTGCCAGGAGGACGTTTAAAATATTTCCACCAAGGATAATCCTGAGGCCCATTTGCAAATGGAAATCGGTCTACTCGCATTACATTAGTCCCCAAAAACGCAAAGGAAGATTTGATTTTATCTTCCAAAGAATCCACCAAAGTGAATACCGCAATGATTGCAAAAATACCAATGGTTACTCCCAATAGCGAGAGAACGGTGCGCGTAAGGTTAGATTTTAAGGCCGTGATAGCAAACCTAAAACTTTCCCAAGAAAGCTTTAAAAAGAGCATAGAATAGATAGTTGGTTAAAACAATTTGTTAAGTTAGCTGAAATTGGGCATTATTGTACTTATCTTTGCATTTTTTAAAAGTTATCTACTTATCGAGTTTTGACGACTGCAACTACTCCTAATCATCCCCTATGAAATTATCTGATTTCAAATTTGAAGTTCCTAAGAAACTGATTGCTCTCTACCCTACAGAAAACCGAGATGAATCCAGGTTAATGGTAGTTCATCGGAAGACCGGAGAAATTGAGCACCGATCATTCAAAGACATCCTAGATTATTTTGATTCAGGAGATGTATTTGTTACGAATGACACCAAAGTTTTCCCTGCTAGACTTTACGGAAATAAGGAAAAAACAGGTGCAAAAATAGAAGTTTTTTTATTGAGAGAATTGAATCCCGAATTCAAACTTTGGGATGTATTGGTAGATCCAGCTCGAAAAATACGGGTAGGAAATAAGCTGTATTTTGGAGACAGTGATCTTGTAGCAGAGGTGATAGACAATACCACCTCAAGAGGGAGGACCATTCGGTTTCTATTTGATGGCACCGAAGAAGAATTTCACAAAACTATCGACACACTTGGTGAAACGCCGCTCTTGAAGGAATTCATCGAGCGTGAAATTGAACCTGAAGATAGACAGCGGTACCAAACTGTATTTGCTAAAAATGTTGGAGCGGTCGCTGCTCCCACAGCAGGGCTACATTTTACCCCTCAGTTGCTCAAGCGCTTGGAATTGAAGGGAGTAAATGTGTCACCCATAACGCTCCACGTAGGATTGGGGACTTTCCGTCAGGTTGATGTGGAAGACTTGACCAAGCACAAAATGGATTCGGAAAATTACAATATTCCGGAAGGAACAGTAAATTTAGTCAATGCATCTTTGGACCAGAAAAAACGCGTAGTAGCAGTAGGAACTACTGTATTAAAGACGGTGGAATCTTCAGTAACTGCTGGGGGGCGCCTAAAAGAGAGCAGTGGCTGGACGGATAAATTCATCATTCCTCCCTATGACTGTAAAATTGCAAATGCCCTCATCACCAACTTCCATCTGCCAGAATCAACCTTGCTCATGACAGCAGCGGCATTTGGAGGATATCCTTTGGTTATGAAGGCGTATAAAGAAGCAATTAAAGAAAAATATCGATTCTTTTCCTACGGAGATGCTATGCTAATTTTGTAATTCGAAAATTCGACCCCCGGTTTCGGGGGTTTTTTTATACCCTTTGGATTTTTGACATGGTCCAGGTGCAGATTGGAGGACTTCCCGTTGGTCAGTGCGTAGAAATTCACCAAATTTGAGAGGCCTCTTTTTGTGGCAATCATTTTTCTAAGATTTCAACCCGAATGAACAAAGCAGCCGTAATCGTCGCCGGTGGAAAAGGAATACGGATGGGGGGCTCCCTTTCCAAGCAATACCTTCCTTTGGCAGGTAAGCCCATAGTAATGCATACTCTGGAAAAATTTTTTAGCGCCGAACCAGAGCTTCACCTAATCCTAGTTCTACCAAAGGATGACTTCGAATATTGGAAGGGCTTGTGTGATTCCCACAATTTTGTGCTCCCTCACCAGCTTGTTGCTGGTGGAGCAAGTCGCTTTCAATCGGTGAAAAATGGATTGATGGCTCTTCCATTTGCCGATGGGCTAGTTGCAATCCACGATGGGGTACGCCCATTTGTGAGTGAAAAAGTAATTCAATCCAGCTTTGAAGAAGCAGCAAAATCAGGGAGTGCTATACCGGTGGTTACCCTAAAAGACTCTCTTCGCAAGATAAATCCAAATGGAATAAGTGCCTTTCAAGATCGAGCCACTTTCCGGTTGGTACAAACACCTCAAACTTTTCAGGTCGCCAAACTTTTAACAGCCTTTTCGGTAGAGGAGTTGGATATCTTTACGGATGACGCCACGGTCTATGAGCATCAAGGTTGGGAAATTACCCTGATTGAGGGCAATTCCGAGAATATCAAGTTAACCACACTGGAGGACTTGGCCTTTGCCGAATTTCTACTTGCCTCTCGTTAGTATATCTCCCTGAGTTTTTTACCGACTCCACAGGGGCATCACCTATTTCTTTTATCGTTATTTGGTCTTGAATCCTAGATTTGCTTAACTAAATTTAATTCACATGAACAACTTCACTAAACCAAGAAACGACGGCAGTATCGCCTTTGGTGTGATCCTCCTCGGAATTGGCATTGTCCTGCTTTTGAAAAAATTTGGGCTATTTATACCTAGCTGGGTTTTTACCTGGCCTATGATCTTGATTGTAATCGGTGTTTTTACCTTGATCAACCAGCAATTTAAGAGTTTTATGGGATCGGTTATCCTCTTTATAGGAGTCTATTTTTTATTGAAAAGGGAATTTGATCTTGACTTTGGGATTGATCAATTTATTTGGCCTGTAGGCTTGATTGTGCTAGGCATCTATTTGATTATCAATAAAAAGAAAGAGCATAGGGCCCTTGAGAAAGTCTGGCAAAATTGGGAGGACTCCCGAAAAAATAAAGCAGACGCAAAAAATTCGGAGAGAATTGCATCCACCGACTTGGTAGAGGATCGCAATTCCTCAAGTGAGGAGTCGCCAAAGGCTCCAGATTCAGGATTTGTTCGCGCTACGGGCACAGCCTTCCTAGACCGAATCAATGAGAGAGTCATTTTTAGCGGAGTGAATCGAAAGTTAATGACCAAAAATTTTCAGGGAGGAAAGGCTACCGTGATTTTTGGAAGCCTAGACTTAGACCTGACTAAGGCGGATTTTACTGGGGTGATTTCGCTAGACCTTGAGGTTGGATTTGGCGGTGTCAAGTTGATCATCCCCCCACATTGGGATGTCCGTACTGAAGTGTCCAACATTGCTGCTGGACTGGAAGACAAGCGGATGTTTCGCGAAGGTGGGGTGGATACCAACAAGGTATTGATTCTAAAAGGAACCTTATTGTTTAGTGGATTGGAAATCAAATCCTTTTAATACATTTTGAATAAAAGCTTTGTGATCAATAACCAAAGAAAATAAGAATTTAAGTTCTTTTTGATAAGGGTTGGTCTGATGGTTGAATTGATCCGCATTAATTCAAAAAGAGCTACAGCCCCTGATCAGTTTGAAAAAAACAAATAGACTAGCACACAACTAGAGAAATTCTGAGAAATTCCAAAAAAAGTCCCGCACCTGCGGGACTCTTCATTAATATTCGTCTTCGTTGAAGAAAAAATCGTCTTTGGTCGGATAATCCGGCCAAATTTCTTCAATGGTTTCGTAAGGCTCGCCATCGTCTTCCAATTCTTGGAGGTTCTCCACAACTTCTAGTGGGGCTCCAGAGCGGATGGCATAATCGATGAGTTCGTCCTTGGTTGCTGGCCAAGGAGCATCTTCAAGGTAGGAGGCTAATTCAAGTGTCCAGTACATAGTTTTTGTTTTTGGAGGTGTTCCGGATGATAATAGTGCAAGATTAGTAATTTTTTCAATACAAAGGTTGTACTCAGGTTCTCGGAGAAAGTTGCCTTAGGACATAATTTTTTACATCGATCTTTCGCTTCAAATTGGAGAGCTTCTTTTTCATCATCATTTCGAAATCTGCAGTCTCTACACGGAAGTTAGCCGAATTGTTTTCCATTGTTTCCAATTCCCCTTGATCTCGGTACAACAAATCTTTCAGAATAGCTTCTTTGATTAGTTTTTGTTCCTCAAGGGGCTTATCCCCAAAATCTGGGTACTTACTATTTCCAAGCTTTTCTAAAAAAGCTTTTTCAAAGATAATATCCATGAAAAACTGGTAGGAACGCGCGGGAAGATTGGCTTCCTTTGGCTTTCGCATCGGGAGTTTTTTCCACTCTTCTTGAATTTGTTTTGCGCGTAGTGTAATCTCTTGATTGGTAGGTAGATGGGCTAGTCTTTTCAATTCCTCCACCATCCGTTCAATTTTTTGCAATACTTCCCGAGGATGCATCTCAGGACCTAGATTAAGCGTTCGCTTGTACCTGGAAAAGATGCGATTATTTAATCGTGAAAATTCATCCCAAATAGGTTGGCGTCGCTCGGCAGGAACTTTTCCGGCAGCTTTCCATTCTTTTTGAATTCGTTTGCTGATGTCAAAAGCCATCTTTGCATCTGGTAAATCATGGGCTTCTCGAGCCTGAAGGAGAAGGGCTTCGTACACCTTAATGTTCTCTTCCGCTTGAAGTGTGAGTTGATCGTAAAATTCCTGACGCTGTGCAAAAAAATGATCGACAGCTTCATTGAACTGCCCTTCAATATTTTCCTGAACTTCCTTCTCAACTGGTCCCGTTTTGATCCATCGGAGTTTTAGCTCTTTGAATTTTTCGGTAGTTTCTTTCCAATCCGTGCTGTCTTTTAAAGCATTTGCTTCGATTATCAATTCTCGCTTTACCGTTAAGTTTTTGCTTCTATTATCTTGGATAATCTCCGACAAGAAGGATTCTTGCACCTCGAGTTCAGCAATCAAGGATGCAAAATCCCCCAAGGCATCACTTTCATACAATGAGTCTTTTAAGTGAATCAATTTCATTAAAAAAGAACCCTTGTTTTGATTTTCTTCAATTGCAGCTTTTAACTTAGCTACCTTTTCCTGGAACTGTGCAAAGCGAGTTTCAAAGTATTGGATAGTGGAGATTTCATCTCCTTTTACCTCCCCGATAATCCGATCAGCTCTCCCTAAAAATCCCTTTAGAAAGACCTTTCCGTCTTGGATATATCCAAAGGTATGTTTCATGACACTAAACTAGGTTATAGGTGGTAATACGCAATATTTACGCAAAATAATCAATTAGCCCTCACTTATCCTAAGAAAGGTATATTTTTGCCTTTTACAATTGTTACTCACAGATCTAACTAGTTTACTGGCATGAGCGCTGAAAAAATCATCTTTTCCATGGCAGGGGTTTCTAAAATTTACCCCCCACAGAAGAAAGTCCTAAAAGATATTTACCTCTCTTTTTTTTATGGGGCAAAAATTGGGGTATTGGGTCTCAATGGCTCCGGTAAGTCCTCTGTACTTCGCATCATCGCGGGCTTGGATATGGAATTTTTAGGTGAAGTAGTGTGGTCTCCAGGGTACACTGTAGGAATGTTGGAGCAGGAACCCAAACTAGATCCAAGCAAAACCGTCAAGGAAGTGGTTGAGGAAGCAGTGGCAGATACGGTTGCCTTGCTCAAAGAATTTGAAGAAATTAACGAGAAATTTATGGACCCGGCCCTTATGGAGGATCCGGATGCCATGGACAAGCTCATCACACGGCAAGGGGAAGTACAAGAAAAATTAGACGCAGTCAATGCCTGGGAATTGGATGTGATGTTGGACAAGGCTATGGATGCCTTGCGACTCCCACCTGCCGAAGCCAACGTGGCCAACCTATCTGGTGGGGAGAAAAGACGCGTGGCGCTTTGCCGACTGCTCCTGCAGGAGCCCGATGTATTGCTCCTAGATGAACCGACCAACCACCTGGACGCCGAATCCGTGCACTGGTTAGAGCAGCATTTGCAGAATTACAAGGGAACCGTCATTGCGGTTACCCACGACCGTTACTTCTTGGACAATGTAGCCGGCTGGATCCTCGAACTAGACCGTGGCGAGGGGATTCCTTGGAAAGGCAACTATTCTTCTTGGCTCGATCAAAAGCAAAACCGACTCAAGCAGGAGGAGAAAACCGAATCCAAGCGGCAGAAGACCTTGGAGCGTGAATTGGAGTGGATCCGCATGTCACCCAAGGCAAGACAGTCCAAAGGCAAGGCCCGTTTGAATGCGTACGACAAACTCATTGGAGAGGAATCCAAGGACAAAGAAGCCAAGTTGGAGCTATTTATCCCACCGGGACCACGCTTGGGTGCCAAAGTGATTGAGGTCAACAACGTATCCAAAGCCTACGGAGATAAGTTACTTTTTGAAAATCTCAGTTTCTCCCTTCCACAAGGAGGCATTGTTGGGATCATTGGTCCCAACGGTGCGGGTAAATCTACCCTTTTCAAATTGATCACGGGCCAGGAGAAGGCAGATTCGGGCAATTTTGAGGTGGGTGAAACAGTTAAATTGGCCTACGTAGATCAGGAACACGACACCTTGGATCCCAACAAGACTGTGTACCAGTTGATCTCCGATGGCAATGAATTGATGAAGTTGGGCAATAAGGAAGTAAACTCACGTGCTTACGTTTCCAAGTTCAACTTTGCTGGTTCAGATCAGGAGAAAAAGGTAGGCGTGCTTTCCGGTGGAGAGCGCAATCGCGTGCACTTGGCGATTACCTTGAAGGAAGGGGGCAACTTGCTATTGCTCGATGAACCGACCAATGATTTGGATGTGAACACACTACGGGCCTTAGAAGAAGCCTTAGAAAATTTTGGAGGTTGTGCGGTGGTCATTTCCCACGACCGCTGGTTCCTAGACCGTATCTGTACCCATATTTTGGCCTTTGAAGGCGACTCGCAGGTGTATTGGTTTGAGGGCAACTTCTCTGACTACGAGGAAAATAAGAAGAAACGCCTGGGCGACGTGATGCCGAAGCGTATTCGCTACAAGAATTTGAAGTAAACCTTGGAGGACTTTTTGAAGGCGAAGGCTTTAATCCTTAAACCGTCTAGATTCTTGGAGATGATAACGATTTTCCTTGCCCCTCTGCTTGATTCATCTGGCAGAGGGGTTGTTTTTTCATGGAATTTAGATTCCATTGCCACCGAAGGGAACTAGGTTCAGTGCGCAACTGCCATTCAGGGTATTTTTGGGCTCAGAACCCTGTTTTTGTAAAACAAACTTTTTTACCCGAAGATCTCTAGGGAAGGGATTTAGAGACCTTAGAATTCGGGTTCATTCAAATTATGAATTGGCTTTTCCTTAAATTGTCCAGAAATTTTCTCAGACCTATTAAAAACCTATGCGACAACTACTCCTTCGGCCCGGAGCAGAAGAATTGAATTACGAGATTCGGGGCATTGTAAAAAAAGCTCGACAAATCGAATCACTTGGCTTTCCCATGACCTGGGAGAATATTGGTGATCCGATACAAAAGAGCAATACCCTTCCTGATTGGATGAAGGATATCCTCGCAGACTTGCTCAAAGAAGATAAAACCTACGGCTATGCAGATTCCAAAGGCGTGTTGGGTACACGACAGTTTTTAGCCAATCTCAATAACGAGCGGGGAGGTGTACAGATTACAGCGGAGGATGTTTTGTTTTTCAATGGATTAGGAGATGCTATCGCCAAATTGTATCAATTTTTAATCCCTACAGCTCGAATAATTGGACCTTCTCCTGCCTACTCTACTCATAGTTCGGCGGAAGCTGCCCATGCAAATACGGCACCGATTACGTACCGCCTTGATCCGGACAACCAATGGTTACCGGATATGGAGGACCTGTACTTAAAAGTCAAGTACAACCCTGCGATTGTTGGCATTCTCATTATTAATCCAGATAATCCTACGGGCATGGTGTACCCCAAAGAGGTATTGGAGAATTTTGTAAAACTTGCCAAAGAGTTCAATTTGCTATTGATTGCAGATGAGATTTACCAAAACATCACGTACAACGGCATCAAGGCTGTAGGACTTGCGGAGGTGATTGGAGATCATCCAGCAATCTCGCTCAAAGGGATTTCCAAAGAGTTTCCATGGCCAGGTGCTCGTTGTGGTTGGATGGAGTTTTACAATCGGGAAACTTCCCAGGAGTTTGCCAAACTATGTCAAACCCTTGAAAATGCCAAAATGATTGAAGTTTGTGCCACAATTTTACCTCAATTGGCTATTCCTAAAATCATGAGCCATCCCCGCTATTTTGGCTACCGGGAGGATGCCAATGCTAAAATAGGTCAGCGAAGTGAATGGATGCGTGAATTATTAGGCTCGATTCATGGAATAAAATTCAATCCAACCCAAGGAGCTTTTTACAATACAGTGGTATTTGATGAGAAATTGCTCACTCCTACGCAATCTCTCCCGATTACCAACTCGCAATTAAAGGAATTAGTAGAATCTTGGGTGGAGGATCCAGAAATCCCATTGGATAAGCGATTTGTATACTATTTACTTGCGTCCGAACAAATCTGTGTCGTTCCAATTTCTTCCTTTTGCTCTGACTTGCGAGGCTTTCGAGTCACCTTGCTGGAAGAGAATGAGGCCCAATTTAAAGAGACTTTCAGTCGATTGGGAGCAGCAATTACTCGATATCTCAATTCCTAATCCACTAGTCGTCGTGCATTCGGATCCAAATTTTTGAGTGAAGAGGAAGGGAATCTTTTTGTGCTTCTTGCAAATTAGGCAGGTTACTTAAATCTGGCTGCCCAGCATTGACCCAGGCAGTGTACCAAAAATCAGCAACCATCTTGATAGAGGCACGCATTTGTCGTTCTACTTGCCCTCGGATAGCGGCAGCATAGGCTTCTGTAAAGGCTCGGGAATATACCCGTACGGTAAGGCCATTTCTTTCCTCGTAACTGTATTTTTGGCCATCAGGAAAGGTATTGCTTAATTTTTTTTCAACTGACAAAACCGTATCTACCTGTGCATGGGCTCGGACTACTGCCTCCCAAAGCGCCTGCTGTGGGTCAGGCACATAGTCTGCCTTACCCACCCAAAAGGAGTAATTTATAGCAAGCAACTCGGGCACTCTACTTTCCCAGAATCCATGGATACCGACCTGTCCGGTCATCTGACCATTGTAGTTTTTGGTGGTGTGCAATGGGACATTTAAGTCCCCGAGGTAGTGACCGAGGTCTGCCGATAAACGGAGAATGGCGGCCTTGTCTCGTGCTGCAAGTGCTTTGGTTAAGCTAATGAGACAGAGGTAGGTAGACCAGGGTCCAATGCCGCGGATCCGTAGGGAGTCTTCTGGATACTGTTCTAGTGCGGCCATCCAGTATTTTGGAAGTCGGTACCGTACACTATCTGGGTAATGGTCCAAGTCAATGTAATGCTTTTCAGCTTCCCCCTTCACCGCGTAGCGTCTACGATCAGGATTTACAGCATGATCAGCAAGGTAGCGTACTTCTGTTTTGTACAGGATGAGCATCTCTGGGGGTAAGGAGAAGACTGCCTGTTGATTGATTAAGCCATGTCCGTAAAAGCCCCAGAAATACTTTGGAGGTAGGAAAAATAAATTGGTTACCAAAGAAAAGATTAAAAAATGCATGAGTGAATCTACTTGATTTTTTTGAATAAATAGAGCCAAAAAACCCATTTTTGGCCTATTATCTCATTTAACTTGGAATTTTCTAGGTAAAGTCAAGCTGTTAGGAAAGGAATGTTTGAAATTCCTTTGGCAGAATTAATTATTTCCGATAACTTTGCATTCCCGTTCAAAATAGGACTCGGAAAAGAATTAGAAAATTAACTAGCTATGGCAAATCATAAATCAGCTCTTAAAAGAATTCGCGCCAACGACGTAAAGCGTTTGAGAAACAGATATCAGGCTAAGACCACCCGTACTTTTATCAAAAGGTTGAAGGCTGCTACCGATAAAGTGGAAGCGATGGAGTTGTACAAGAAAGTTTCTTCCATGTTGGACAAACTGGCCAAGAAAAATGTCATTCACAAAAACAACGCAAACAACAAGAAGTCAAGATTGGCTAAAGTAGTTAGCGCATTGGGGTAATCCAATCCATGAAAAATGAAACCCTGCCTTCAAGCAGGGTTTTTTTATGCCCTTTTTTAAGTAGATTTATTTGTTTATGCGCAGGATTTAATTCTCATGTTAAACTCCCGGTATTTTCACAGATAATCCTATTACTTTTTAACCTACTGCATGGACAGATCCACATCGATTAAAATTTTTGAGTTGGCGGAAGCAGATCGGCCCAGAGAGAAGCTCCTCCTCAAAGGAAAAGCTACCCTCTCTGATGCAGAGCTTATCGCCATCCTTATTGGCACTGGGACTCCAGCTTGCAGTGCCGTCGACCTAGCTCGCCTGCTGCTAGCCTCTGTTGGGAATGACCTTGGAGCTGTGGCACGCATGTCCGTCCCAGACCTTACCCAATTTAAGGGGATCGGGGAGGCCAAAGCCGTTTCGATCGTCAGTGCCTTGGAACTTGGGAGACGGAGAAAAGACCAGGAGCTTCCCAAACGAGAAAAAATCACCAGTTCCAGGCAAGTCTATTTACTCATGCGGCCTGATTTACACGATGAGCCGATAGAACAAGTTTTTTTACTTCTATTGAACCGATCCAATGCCTTAATTAAAAAGCAACGTATCAGTCAAGGGGGGACGACTGCCTCGGTAGTCGATCCAAAGGTGGTTTTTAAATTTGCTTTGGAACATGGCGCGCATTCCCTAATTTTGGTTCACAACCACCCTAGTGGGAATTTAAACCCTTCCGAGGCAGATCAGCGCCTTACGCAACGAGTACAGCAAATTGGAAGGGAGTTGGAAATACCACTACTAGACCATCTCATCTATACCGATGCAGGGTATTTTAGTTTTGCGGATGAAGGGAGCATGTAAAATTGGGAGGATTCTTTGTCAAGGGTTCAAACCAAGAGTAGGGCAGGGTAGTTTGAATAGTTGAAAATAAAAGCGCACGTGAAATCAAATCATATTCTACTTATTCTGGCATCTACAGTGATTTTGGTCGCTGTTGCCTACATGTTTACTGCTGCAGAGAGCCCGGAAGAATACCAAGAAAAAATTGAAAACGAGCGGGAGCGCCAATTCAAATACATTCGCTTCAATGTAGAGTCTCCCTTGACAGAAGAGCAAAAGCGTGGATTGCAAAGTTTGAAATTTTTTGCCATCGATCCTACCTACCGGGTCAAAGCTCGCTTGCTCCCTATCGAAATAAAGAAAGTTCGGGTAGTCCCCTTGACAGATGGAAGTACTGAGCGCTATTTGGAACACTCTTGGGCAGAATTTGAGTTGGGCGGGAAAACAAACAAAGTCCTTCTCCTCCAATCTTTGAATGAATCCGATATGCGAAATTTTTTCCTAGCCTTTGCAGACCAGACTTCGGGCAAAGACACCTATGGGGGAGGGCGATACCTCAATGTGCGCCAAGATGGGAAAAATAGCATCACTATCGACTTTAATTTGGCCTTCAACCCTTACTGCGCCTACAATCCAGACTATGCCTGCCCCTTGCCTCCTCGAGAAAATAGTTTGGAAATAGCCATTCCTGTAGGGGAGAAAAATTACGATTAATGCCTAGGGCTCAGGCAAATCTTTTAAATTTGTAACTTACCCACAAGGTGCATATGTACCTTTTTTGCTAAGTGAACGCTTAGCTCACCCTTTGCTATGAAAATATCCATTAATAGACTCAAGGAGTACATCCATTTGTCTGAAAGCCCCGCTGAAATTGCAGCACTACTCACCCAATCTGGACTAGAAGTAGAGGGCATTGATTCTTTTGTTTCTGTACCAGGTGGGTTGGAAGGAATGGTGATTGGAGAGGTGTTGACCTGTGAAAAGCATCCCGATGCAGACAAGTTGAGTTTGACTACTGTGGACATTGGTGCAGACCAGGTTTCACAGATCGTTTGTGGTGCTTCCAACGTGGCGGCCGGCCAGAAGGTAATTGTAGCTACCGTTGGAGCTACTTTGTACCCAAGCCTTGGAGAACCATTTGAAATAAAGAAAGCCAAAATTCGAGGACAATTTTCCGAAGGAATGATTTGTGCGGAGGACGAAATTGGAATCGGTACTTCTCATGCGGGGATCATCGTGCTGGATACGGACTTACCGAATGGGACACCTGCTTCGGCCTACTTTGAAGTGACCCAGGATCAAATTTTAGAAATCGGGCTCACTCCCAACCGTGCGGATGCGGCCTCTCACCTAGGCGTAGCCAGAGACTTGAAGGCCCTTTTGCGTAGGGACCTGTGTTTGCCTGAGGAAAAATCACTTTCGGTGGAGGCACAAGGCCCCGTAGTTCAGGTGGTCGTAGACAATGCAGCAGATTGCCCTCGTTATGCAGGGGTTGTCTTGACGAATATTCAAGTAGGACCTTCTCCACAGTGGTTGCAGCATTTTCTGCGCTCCTTGGGACTGGAGCCGATCAATAATGTGGTAGATACTACCAACTACATCCTTCACGATTTGGGGCAGCCTTTGCATGCCTTTGATGCGGCTAAAATCGGAGAAGGGAAAATTAGGGTAGGCAAACTTCCAAAAGGGAGCTCCTTTCTGACCCTTGACGGGAAAGAGCGGAAATTGTCTGGTGAGGAATTAATGATTTGTGATCCGAAAGGAGGGATGTGTATCGCGGGGGTTTTTGGAGGAGCTGTTTCGGGCGTATCTAATCAGACCACCAGCATCTTCTTGGAGTCAGCCTATTTTTCTCCTGATATAATTCGAAAGGGCTCTCAAGTGCATGGGTTGAAGACTGATGCTTCCTTCCGTTTTGAGCGAGGAACTGATCCCAACATGCCGGTATATGCTCTCAAGCAGGCAGTATTCCTGCTGCAGCGCTATGCAGGTGCGGTTGTAGCCTCCGAAATTATTGATGTTTATCCTGAGCCTAAGCAGGAAGTTCGAATTCCTGTCAATTTTGGGCATATCAATCGTCTGATTGGCAAAGTCATCGAACCTAAAGAAGTGGTAGAAATTTTAGAAAGTTTGGAAATCGAGGTGTCAGAGCTAACCACTGAAGGATTTGTGGCCACCGTGAAGCCTTACCGGGTGGATGTGACGCGTGAAGCAGACATCATTGAAGAAGTTTTGCGAATTCATGGCTTCCAGCAGGTACCACTTTCCGAAGCTTTGCGTACGGATTACTTGGCTGATCATCCCATGAAGGATGTTGCGAAGCTACAATACCGACTCACCGAGCTTCTTGCCAATCAAGGCTATTTTGAGTTGGTGACCAACAGTCTGACCAGTCCCAAGTATGTGGAAAAGTCAGGTTTTTTGGATGCCAGCACCACCATAGAGATTTACAATAAGTTAAGTGAAGACCTAGGTGTCATGCGACAAACGCTCTTATTTTCGGGCTTAGAGGTAGTGGCACATAACATTAACAGAAGACAAACTGACTTAAAGTGCTTTGAGTTTGGTAAGGTGTATCAAAAGAATGCGGAAGGTGGCTACAAGGAGTCGCGACGTTTGGCAATTTTTCAGTCAGGTAACCGGTCTTCTGAGAGCTGGGTGGAGCCGACGAAGCCTTTTGCATTTGCCGACCTTTATGCCACCGTAACTCGAATTCTCGAACGCTTGAACGTAACGGTAAGTGAGGTAGATGTAATTGAAGCAGCTCCATTTTCGTATGGTTTGAGCTTGATGTTGGGAGAAAAAATAGTAGCTACCTTGGGTTTAGTAGAAGAAAAGCAACTGAAGTTGGCCGAAGTAAGGCAGGAAGTTTGGTTTGCAGAGCTAGACTGGGATTTGCTATCCAAAAAATCTTCAGGCTTGAAAAAATTTCAAGAGCTATCCAAGTTTCCGGAGGTTCGTCGCGACCTTTCTTTAGTACTTGACCAGGCAGTAACTTTTGCGGGTGTCAAGAAGGTGGCTGAAAAGGCTGGAGGAAAATTATTAAGGCAGCTGGATGTATTTGATGTCTATCAAGGAGATAAGTTGGAGGCTGGGAAAAAAGCGTATGCGTTGAGTTTTATTCTTCAAGATCAAGAAAATACACTCACGGACAAGGAAATTGAAAAAACTATGAGTAATTTAATTCGTGCCTTTCAAGAGCAAGTAGGGGCAATCATCCGGAGCTAAGTTATGATTCAAGAGGAATTACAAAAACTTGAAAAACTTTCTGTTCAAGTAAGTAAAAAGGTAGAGGTGTTAACTACTGAAAATCAACAGCTAAATGAGCGTATAAAGGTGCTTGAACAGCAGGTTGAGGAGAAGAATGCTGCCCTAGACCATTTTAATAATAAGATTAAAATTAGTAACATTGTAGATAACAGACCGGTAAATTCTGAAGATGCCGTCGAAATGAGTGACTTAATCAATTCCTATATACAAGAAATCGATCAGTTGATTACCTACCTGTCCGAATAATATGGAGACTTTAGCCATCAAGGTAAAAATCGGTGACCGGGAGTATCCCATGCGTGTGAAGCCTGAAGATGAGGGGAAAATCCGGCATGCTGGGCGTGTAATCAATGAGAAGTTAAGAAAGTATAAATCTGAGTTTGGCCTGGATGATTCTACTGATTTATTGGCCATGGTAGCTTTTGATTGCATGGTAGAATCCCTGGAAACCAATGCAGGAAATGCGGAGGATAGCGAGCACGTTCAACGCAGTCTTGCCCATATTTCTGCCTTGCTTGCAAAGGCTGTTTAAGATTTAGTTTATCTCATTTTTGGTGATTTTTAGAGCCGGTAGTTGAACTAACTATATATTCACTACTTATGGCAAACGTACTTTTATTTTCTATCCTAGCAGCCCTTGCAGGGCTTGGGGGGGGAGTTGCATTAGCAGGCTTTCTATTTAAAAATAAACAATCAAAACAGATAGCAGAAAACAAGGAGCGAATCAAATCCATGCTCCGAGAAGCGGAATTGACCGCGGAGACCATCAAAAAAGACCGGATGCTGGAAGCAAAAGAAAAGTTCTTGAAGCTAAAAGCTGAATTTGATGAGGAGACCAATCACAAGAAAAACCTGATCATCACCAACGAAAATAAGGTGAAGCAACTGCAGCAGCAGGTAGCCAAAGAGCAAGAAAATGTCAAGCGCAGAGAGGCAGAATTGGACTCTAAAAAAGAAAATTTGACGGCTCAATTACATGCTGTTCAAGTGAAAAAAGAAGAGCTAGACCGGGTGACAAATCAGCGAATTGCAGACTTGGAAAAATTAGCTGGCTTGAGTAGAGAAGAGGCGAGAGAGCAATTGGTCACCATCCTGACTGAAGAGGCACAAAGCAAGGCTTCTTCCCAGATCAAAGATATCCTAGACGAGGCCAAATTGACTGCTACCAAGCAGGCTAAGAAGATTGTTTTGGATACCATCCAACGTACTGCTACCGAACATGCAGTGGAAAACTGTGTATCTGTGTTCAACATTGAAAGTGACGACATCAAAGGTAAAATTATCGGTAGAGAGGGCCGAAATATTCGAGCACTCGAGGCAGCCACAGGGGTGGAAATCGTCGTAGACGATACCCCAGAAGCAATCATCATCTCTGGTTTTGATCCGGTGCGAAGAGAGATTGCCCGCCTTTCCCTACACCGTTTGGTACAGGATGGGCGTATTCACCCGGCACGTATCGAAGAGGTCGTAGCGAAGACAGAAAAAAATATCGAAGAGGAGATTGTTGAAATTGGTGAAAGGACCTGTATTGATTTAGGTATTCATGGCCTACACCCCGAATTGGTCAAGATGGTAGGTCGGATGCGTTTCCGTTCTTCTTACGGACAGAACCTGCTTCAGCACTCCAGAGAAGTGGCCAAGCTTTCCGCTACGATGGCTGCAGAGATGGGGCTCAATGCGAAGCTCGCAAAGCGCGCCGGTCTACTCCATGACATCGGGAAAGTATGGCCTGAAGAGCAAGAATTGCCACACGCACTTTTGGGTATGGAGCTTGCCAAGCGCTACAAAGAACATCCGGAAATTTGCAATGCCATCGGTGCTCACCACGATGAAATTGAAATGACTTCCATGATTTCTCCTATTGTTCAGGCTTCTGATGCGATCTCCGGATCCCGTCCTGGTGCCCGTCGGGAGATCATGGATAGCTATGTAAAGCGCCTCAAGGAATTGGAAGAACTCGCATTGAACTTTGATGGAGTAAACAAATGCTTTGCCATGCAGGCAGGAAGGGAGTTACGAATTTTGGTAGATGCTGACAATGTAGACGATCAGAAGGCAGGCCAACTTTCTTTCGATATTTCTCAAAAAATCGAAAAAGAAATGCAATACCCAGGACAAATCAAGGTGACGGTTATTCGCGAAATGCGAGCCGTAAACTATGCTCGCTAAGTCCCCTGGAACTAAACAAAAAAAGCAATTCGATCGAATTGCTTTTTTTGTTTGTAGGAAGTAAAGGGAAGTTTACTTGCGTTCTACTTCTCGGAGATTTTCTAGTTTCTTGTTTCTCAAGAACCCATTGATATCCTCAAAATGCTCGCGTACCCGCTGGTTTCCAAATTCAAATACTTTGGTAGCTAGTCCATCCAAGAAGTCACGGTCGTGTGATACCAAGATGAGGGTTCCGTCAAAAGCTTTTAAAGCATCTTTAATGATGTCCTTGGTCTTCATGTCTAAGTGGTTGGTTGGTTCATCAAGGATGAGAAGATTGACAGGCTGCAAGAGGAGTTTGATCATGGCCAAACGGGTTTTTTCACCTCCAGAAAGCACCTTCACTTTTTTATTGATGTCATCGCCTCGGAAAAGGAAGGCCCCTAAAATGTCTTTAACCTTGGTCCGAACTTCTCCTACGGCAAGCTGATCAATAGTTTCAAAAATACTTAGGCTTTCATCCAATAGGGAAGCTTGATTTTGCGCAAAATAGCCAATGAGGGCATTGTGCCCCAATTCACATTTTCCTTCAAATTCAATTTGCCCCATAATGGCCTTGATCATAGTGGATTTTCCAGCTCCATTTTTTCCGACAAAAGCTACTTTTTGACCCTGTTCAATGGTCAAGGAAGCGTCACGGAATAGTACCTGGTTTCCATAGCTTTTGCTCATATCTTGGACGATGACCGGGTATTTTCCGGAGCGAGGAGAGGGTGGAAATCGAAGTTTCAAAGCAGAGGTATCTACTTCATCCACTTCGACGATTTCTAGTTTTTCAAGCATTTTCACTCGGGATTGCACCTGCAAAGTTTTGGAATAGGTCCCCTTAAACCGATCTATAAATTGGGTGGTATCTGCTATAAAGCGTTGCTGCTCCTCGTAGTGTTTTTGCTGTTGTTCTCGACGCTCTTTTCTCAGTTCGAGGTAATGGCTGTACTTGGCTTTGTAATCGTAAATCCGCCCCATGGTCACCTCAATGGTTCGGGTGGTGATGTTGTCCACAAAGGCCCGGTCGTGGGAGATGACTACCACTGCTTTGGCTTTGGTTAGCAAAAAGTCTTCTAGCCATTGGATCGATTCGATGTCCAGATGGTTGGTTGGCTCATCGAGAAGGATAAGATCAGGATTTTGCAATAGAATCTTCGCCAGTTCAATCCGCATTCTCCAACCTCCAGAAAATTCAGAAGTGGAACGTGAAAAATCCTCACGCAAAAAACCCAGACCTAGTAATACCTTTTCTACGGCTGCTTCGTAGTTAATCTCCTCGATGGCATAAAATTTTTCACTGAGTTCAGAAACTTTTTCAATGAGCTTGTAATACTCCTCTGATTCGTAGTCTGTCCGAACAGTCAGCTGTTCATTGATGGATTCAATTTCTTTCTTCATGCTCAAATAGGAGGCGAAGGCTTTTGAAGCCTCTACCATGACAGTACAATCGTCTGAAGTCAACAGGTGCTGTGGGAGGTAGGCAACCACGTAGTCTTTGGGAGCAGAGACTGACCCCGAACTGGGTTTGTTTTCTCCAGCAATAATTTTAAGAAGGGTGGATTTTCCTGCCCCGTTTTTTCCCATCAAGGCTATCTTATCCCCATCATTGATGTTGAAGGTAATGTTACTAAATAAGGGGGAGCCGCCATGAATGACGGATACATTGTCTACTGAAATCATGTGAACTTGAAATTGAGCAGCAAAGGTAGTTATTCAGAACTTCGAAAAATCACCTAAGCCAAAATTAGTGTGGGAAGGGATTGTAACTGGACAGGTCATGCTTCAAACTCCTGATTCATGCCGGTTGATTTGGATTTTCCTAAAAATGTATTGGAAGATGGCTGAAAAGGTGCACAGTTGAAATCAAAAAGTTACCTTTGCCCCATGCTTGTAGTGGTTACAGGAGTGTCAGGTACAGGGAAAACTACCCTAGGGTTGGGCTTGTCACAGGCACTTGGTATCCCCTTTCTGGATGCAGATGACTTTCATCCTGCAGCCAACATTAAAAAAATGAGCTCCGGAGAGCCGCTGACAGACGCCGATCGACAACCTTGGTTAGCCAGTTTAGCAGCGAAGTTGGTAGAGATGGAGGCCAATGGAGGTGCTATACTCGCTTGTTCGGCCCTTAAAAATGCTTATAGGGAGCAACTTCAGGTGAATACAAGTTTGCGTTGGATTCATTTGATTGGGGACAGAGACCTCATCAAGCAACGAATGCTTGCGCGTCAAAACCATTACATGAAGGCAGGACTGTTGGATTCCCAACTTGCTAGTTGGGAGCAACCAGAGGTAGGCCATTTAATTGCTATTAATGGAACCCCAGCCGAAGTACTGGAGGTTTCGCTACACTATTTAAAAATGCAGGACATGAAAATGAACATGGGTGTGATTGGGATGGGAGTAATGGGCAAAAGCTTGGCGCTCAACCTAGCAGAAAAGGGAGTTTCCGTATCTCTATACAACCGTTTTGTGGCGGGTAAAGAGGAGGGGATTGCTCAAAAAATTCTTCTAGAAAATCCTGAATTCACTCAAATAGCTGCTTTTGAGGACTTAAATCAGTTTGTAGCTTCCTTGGCTACCCCGCGTCGCATTTTGATGATGATTCCTGCTGGTGCTGCTATCGATGCTCAGTTGGATGCTTTAATTCCCATTTTGGAAAAAGATGATTTGGTGATCGATGGAGGGAATTCCTTTTACCTAGATTCGGATCGAAGAGTCAATCGTCTGAAAGAAGTGGGTATGCATTTCCTTCCTATGGGTGTATCCGGAGGAGAAGAAGGGGCGCGAAAAGGACCATCCATTATGCCTGGTGGGAATGCGGAGGGCTATGCGAAGGTGGAAGATTTCTTGGGCAGAATCGCTGCCAAAGACAAGGAAGGAAAGCCCTGCGTGACCTATGTTGGTCCAGGAGGATCAGGGCACTTTATCAAAATGGTCCACAACTCGATCGAGTACGGGGAGATGCAGGTATTGGCGGAGTTGGTTCACTTCCTGCGTTTTGGATTCGGTTGTTCAGCCGCACAGGTATCTGCCATTTTTTCGGATTGGGCAAAAGGAGAATTGAAGTCTTTCCTGCTTGAAATCACTGCCGATTTATTGCTTTTCAAAGAAGGAAGCGAATTACTACTCGATAAAATCTTGGACCAGGCTGGTCAAAAAGGGACGGGGGCTTGGTCCTTAACGACCGCTTTGGAGTATGGAATTCCCTACAGCCCTTTGGCAGAGGCCGTGAACGCTCGAGGTGTTTCGGGAGAAAAGGCGATGCGGGTGGCTTTTTCCAAAACCTTTCAACATGAATTTCAGCAGGTAGAAGGTACCTTGGAAACCTGGCTACCTAAAATCAAAGAAGCCTATGCTTTGGCACGAATCATCAATCATGAGGTTGGTTTCCGATTAATGAAAACGGTGTCAGATACCAATGGTTGGAGGCTAAATTTCAATGAAATCGCCCGTATCTGGACCAATGGCTGTATCATTCGTTCTGGTTTGATGGAGACAATTTCTACTAGGTATGCGGATCAAGTAGCTTTCTTTGAAATACAAGGGGTGAAAGAACAAGTGATTTCAGGAAGAAAGGCCTTGGCAGAATTGGTCGGACTGGGGGTGACGAATGGATTTGCCTTGCCAGTGATGAGTGCTGGAATCAACTACCTCCTCGGTCGGATTACTTCGGATTCATCCGCTTCGGTGATTCAGGCACAGCGTGATTACTTTGGGGCACATACCTACCAGCGAAAGGACGATCCGAGTGGCAAGTTTTACCATACGCAATGGACAAATTCCTAAATTGCATGCTAGACCAAAGCTGGATGAATGTCCAGCTTTTTTTAATTAGAAATTACTGCCAAATAAATCTCTATTTTTTTTAAATTCCATCAGTGGAGTTGCATTTGGTAAAACAAGAATCGAACTTCATCGCTGATCTTCGCTAAACCTCATCCTATGTATTTAAAATCTTGTGTTTTTACATTCTTATCCTTGTTTTTGTCTTCTATCCTGTTTGCACAGGACCTGCTACTCACTGGAGTACATGTGGTCTCTTTGGAAAACGGGCAGCTTCTTGAAAACCGATCTATTCATGTTTCCGAAGGAAAAATAAAGGCAATTATCCCTGCTGGTGAGCTGCCTCAAGGAAATC